>ENA-OQVM01003735-OQVM01003735.1-marine-metagenome-genome-assembly--contig:-NODE-3735-length-16214-cov-9.089360_pt1 | contig 16214 bp, 10 predicted proteins | sample MGYA00237776_ERZ505498 | MGnify/ENA primary metagenome ERZ505498 (study PRJEB26159, sample SAMN06265151) | marine metagenome | isolation source: Helgoland LTER site | place: Germany:Helgoland, sampling... | reverse complement strand
CCAGATAAAAAGACCGATGAATTACGGTCAAAACTGACAATACCATCAGGTTTGGGATAGTCAATTTTCGGCGCGTCGCTTGCCAGTTTTAAATTGTCATGGTCGGCATGATGCCGCAATGTCCATGGCGCCTTGCCGAAAAACAAATAGGTGTCAATCGCCGCATGGGCAAGGCCAAGCCAAAGACCCTTGGCAAATCCTGGCCGGATATTCCGAACCTTGTAAAGTTCGGCCCAAAGCCAGCTATCTTCCAACCGGCTTGCATAGCTTGTTGGCTCATCACCGGCCTGCAATGTTTCCAGCGATTCAAAAATCGCTTCGGCGGCAAGCATGCCCGATTTCATTGCCGTATGGGTGCCTTTGATTTTCGGAACATTCAAAAAGCCTGCGGTACAGCCAACAAGACAGCCGCCCGGGAAGGTTAATTTCGGGACCGATTGGAACCCACCTTCATTCAGCGCCCGCGCGCCATAGGAAACGCGCCGTCCGCCAATAAATGTATCGCGAACCGCCGGATGATTCTTGAAACGCTGAAATTCTTCAAAAGGCGAAAGATGCGGGTTGCTGTAATCAAGCCCGACAACATAGCCAACCGCAACCTGATTGCCATTGAGATGATAAAGGAACGATCCGCCATAAGTGTCGCTTGCCAATGGCCAGCCAACCGAATGCCAAGCAAGGCCAGCTTTGGCCTTTTCCGGATCAATATCCCATAATTCCTTAATGCCAATGGCAAAGGTTTGCGGGTCTTTGCCTTCACGAAGGTCATATTTTTCAAAAAGATTCTTGGTTAGATGGCCGCGACAGCCCTCGGCAAAAATTGTCTGTTTGGCGTGCAATTCCATTCCGCGCATATAATTGTCGGTTGGATTGCCATCCTTGCCAATGCCCATATCACCTGTTGCCACGCCTTTGACGCGGCCTTGATCATCATACAGAATTTCGGCTGCGGGAAAGCCGGGATAGATTTCAACGCCAAGCGCCTCAGCCTGTTCACCAAGCCAGCGACAAAAATTACCAAGTGAAATAATGTAATTGCCGTGATTATTCATGCTTGGCGGTGTTGGCATGCGAAAGCTGCCCGTTTCGGTCAAAAACATGAATTTATCGGCGGTGACTGGCGTATCGAGCGGCGCGCCGCGTTCTTGCCAATCGGGAATCAATTCGTTCAGGCTTCGCGGTTCAAGAACGGCACCTGACAGAATATGAGCGCCAATCTCGCTTCCCTTTTCGATCAGACACACTTCGATGTTTTTGCCAGCTTCATTGGCCAGCTGTTTCAGCCGGATTGCCGCTGACAGACCCGATGGCCCGCCACCAACAATCACAACGTCAAATTCCATCACTTCGCGTTCCATCTTTATTCCCACCTATGTCTACATAGTTTTAAATTGCAGCCGGCTTTATGTTACCATAAGAAGCCTTGAAACCGGCTTCAAGCTAATTGATCTCATTGGCCAATTGATCTAGTTGGATGTCCATGCAAGATTGATATTGCGCATTTTTGCCCTGATGAAACAACCAAAATTCGACGGATTTTTATATGTTGGCACAAAATGATGACCGAAATGAACTGATTGCGATGCTGGCATGGCAATTGGATATGGGCATCGACGAGGCTTTGCTTGATCACCCCCAAGCTGATGCGGTGCCATTGCGGCTTGATCAGCTTTTGGCCGTTGCCGCACCGGCTGGTGATACAGGCGTCAGTCAAACCGTCATGGGCGGTGCTGCGCCGCACCCGTCAGACGCGGTAAAAATGCCCAATCCAGCTTCGGTTAATTCGGGCTTGGTCAATCCAGCTGCAAACCCAGCTTTGGCTAATTCTGGAGCCGTCCCCCCCGAAGGCAAAATCAATGCCGATGGCGCGGCGCTTGCTGGCATCACCAGCCTTGCCGATCTGCAATCAGGTCTGGCCAAGCTTGATGATTGCCCGTTGAAACATACCGCCAGTAATCTGTGTTTTGCCGATGGCAATCCGGGCGCGCGCCTGATGATTATTGGCGAGGCACCGGGCCGTGATGAAGACCGGATGGGGGTGCCGTTTGTCGGCGCTGATGGCCAGCTTCTTGATAAGATGATTGCCTCGATTGGTCTTGATCGGGCGTCGGTCTATCTAACCAATCTTTTGCCATGGCGCCCACCTGGCAATCGCAGCCCAACCGATGAAGAAACGGCAATGCTGTTGCCATGGCTGTTTCGCCATGTGCAGCTTGCCAAGCCTGAATTTGTTCTGCTTTTGGGCGGGGCAGCGGCCAAATTGGTGTTGGGCAGTCATGATGGAATTATGAAATTGCGCGGTCGTTGGCGTGATGTTGATTTTGGCGATGGCGTAGCGCGGCCGGTTCTGGCCAGCCTTCATCCGGCTTATCTTTTGCGGTCGCCGGCGCAAAAACGACTTGCCTTTGAAGATTTGCTTTTGCTGACAAAACGGCTTGGCGCGGTACAGTCAAATGACGAAACAGGTTGATCCGCCAGCGGCTGCAAGGTAGGACATAAAGGTGGGTTTAATTGACGATGATGACTACCAGCCAACGCCATAACGCAAGGGCCTTTCCATGAGTTTCAATTTACCCGCCGATTTCACCAAAAAGATGCTTTGGGGTCTCTTGCCCTTCATGACAGGTTTTATGATGCTAAGCCAACGCGCAAATCTGGCCCGTTCAAATATAGCTGGTCGTTATTATATGCGGCTGGTTTTGCCGGTGATGGCCTTGCTTGTTTTCATCGGGTCAGCGGGTGCTCAATCGCTGCCAGAACCATTGGGCGCGGCTGATGTTATTCAATATAAGCGTCTTATTGAATTGCAGAAAAACGGCAATATGAAACAGGCCATTCGCGAAATGGGCCGATTGAAAGATCCGGTCTTAAAAGGCCATTTGCTGGCGCAGCGATATCTGCACCCAACCGCATGGCGCTCAAGCTATAAGGAATTATCCAGCTGGCTTGCCGCCTATAATGATCATCCGGATGCAAGCCGAATTTATTGGCTTGCCAAACGGCGCAAACCGAAAAATGCGCGCAGCCCAAAAGCGCCAAAACCCGGTTATTTGAATGGCTATGGTCAAGCTGGCGCGCATGGCTATCGGCCGCGTATTCCGGCAAGCAATGCTGGTCGGGCCTCGCCAACACGAACCGCTTCGATTGCGCGTTCGATCCGGCGGGCAATCCGTCGTGGCTGGCCATCAGGCGCGCTTGATATTGTGAATGACCCGCAGAATAAACGCTATTTGACGGCTGCCGAAGAAGGCCAGCTTCGCGGTGAGATTGCCCATGCCTATTTTATTTTTGGTGTTGATTCAAAGGCCATTCGGCAAGCGCGCTATGCGATTGGCATTGGGCGGGAATATGCGCAATTGGCCTATTGGGCAGGCGGTCTTGCATCATGGCGAAGTGGCCAGATTGACGTTGCCGGCCAGTTTTTCCGGACGCTTGCCAATCTTGCCGAAGCCAATCCGGGCGAGCGAAGCGCGGCTGCCTATTGGGCGCATCGTGTTGAAATGCGCCAAGGACGCCCGCTTGAGTCGATCCGTTATCTTGAAGTTTCGGCGCGTGAAATTGACAGTTTTTATGGTGTCGTATCGCGTCATGCGCTTGGCCAGCAGATCAATATTTCGTTTGACCTGCCTGAAATTGATGCCGGTTTTTATAGCTGGCTTAGCGCCCGCCCGGGGGGGAAACGAATTTTCGCGCTGTTACAGCTTGGCGAAACCCACTCGGCCGAGCGTGAATTGCGCTATCTCTGGATGGAAATGCCCGAACAATATCGCCTTGGGGTGATGCGCTTTGCGTCCGAAAACGGCATGGCGGGATTGTCATTTCGGGTTGCTGAAATCATTCGCAAAGATACAGGTGTCAGCTGGTATGGCGCGCTTTATCCGCATCCGCAATTCAAGGTCGATTATGATATTGACGAAGCGCTTGTTTGGGCGATTTCACGACAGGAATCAGGCTTTAATCCCCGCGCCAAAAGCAGCGCCAAGGCTGCTGGCCTGATGCAGCTTATGCCCGCCACCGCTTCATTCATCGCGCGGGATCGGGGCTATCGTGGCCGCAAAAGACATCAGCTTTTTGAACCTGAACTCAATCTCAGACTTGGCCAGACCTATATTCAGCATCTGCTTGATGAACCGCTTGTCGAAAGCTCGCTAATTCGGCTTTTGGCAGCGTATAATGGTGGGCCGGGGAATTTGCGCAAATGGCTTGGCAAGGTTGACCATCAGGATGATCCATTTTTGCTGGTCGAATCAATGCCAGCGCGTGAAACGCGATATTATGTGAAAAATGTCATTTCCAATCTTGGCATTTACCGGCAACGTTTTGGCGAGACAACGCCTGCCTTGTCAGGCCTTGCCGCTGGCAATGGTGGTAAATTCGTCCCAAGTGAGGCGACTGATAAGGGTTTGGCAAATTAGCTGGCAGATAAACCGAACATGCTGGCAAGGCTGGGTACGCCTGCCGCCAGATGATGAGCAAATGATAAGAGGCAAAATAAATGGATCATGATAAGCGGATTGATAAATCAATTACATTTGTGCCGGTAAATATCGCTATTTTAACCGTGTCAGATTCGCGCAAAGCCGATGATGATCGTTCAGGTGATCTGCTAGTTGGGCGGGTGCAGGAAGATGGGCATAATCTGGCTGGACGCGCCATTGTCACCGATGATTTTGACGCCATCACCAAACAGCTTGCTAGCTGGGTTGAGGATAAAGCTGTTGATGTGATTGTGGCCACTGGCGGTACGGGTCTGACGGGGCGTGATGGCACGCCCGAGGCGTTTCGGGCGATTTTCGAAAAGGAAATCGAAGGGTTTGGCGAGTTATTTCGCTATATTTCCTTTGCCAAAATTGGCACATCAACGGTGCAGTCACGCGCCGTGGCTGGCGTTGCTGGTGGCACCTATCTATTTTCGCTTCCGGGTTCACCATCGGCCTGCCGCGATGGGTGGGATGAGATTTTGCGCTATCAGCTGGATATTCGTCACCGGCCGTGTAATTTTGTTGAAATCATGCCGCGGCTTGCTGAATCGCCAACCCAGCGCCGTGGTGGCTAATGCCTGATCTTGACCATGAACGGCAATTCAACGCGCCGGTCATTGGCATTGACGAGGCCGGACGGGGACCGTGGGCGGGGCCGGTTACGGTAACGGCAATCTGGCTTTGCCCATCTGCCTATGACGCGCTTCCTGCCGGCATTGATGATTCCAAAAAAATAAAGCCGCCGCGCCGCGCCGCGCTTGCCGCAGCTTTGATGGCACCGCCGCATCTTTCGCAAACGGTCTCGATCGAGGTTGCGCAGATTGACCAGATGGGCATTTTGAAGGCCACGTTTGCCGGCATGGTGATGGCGGCATCGGAACTGGCCGATAAAATGGTCAAGGCCGGATGGGGCGCGCCGGTTCATGCGCTTGTCGATGGTAATTTACTGCCCCCCGACATGCCGTTACCAGCAACTGCGCTGATTAAAGGGGACAGCCGGTCATTATCAATTGCGGCAGCGTCACTCATTGCCAAAACAGCGCGCGACCAAATTATGCAGGATCTTGCTTTGGCCTATCCTGATTATGGCTGGGCAAGCAATATGGGTTATGGCACCAAGGCGCATCAGGCTGGTCTTGACCAATTTGGTCTAACACCGCATCACCGGCACAGCTTTAAGCCGATCCGCCGCTATCTGGATGTTGGCGACTAACACACCGACACAGCAGTCACCTTTGATCATTTTTCACGCCAAGACCGGTTTGGCGGCGGCCAGGCAGGGAGCCCCCATCACAAGATAGGCATGTTCATAGACAGTTCAGCCACAATATATTGATATCGCTTTAAGAAAGCCTGATAAGTTGTTGACTTATATTGATTCTGTGATTCTTTTAGACAGATAGCGCTGGCGTTTGGCTGGCGAAAGATGAATGAAATGGGCTTTGTCTGGTGAAAGTAAATCAAATTCTACAAGGCGATTGCATCGCCAAATTGCGCCAAATTGCCGACCAGTCGGTTGATCTGGTTTTTGCTGATCCGCCATATAATCTGCAATTGGCCGGTGATTTGTCGCGTCCCGATCAAACGCATGTCGATGCGGTCACTGATGCGTGGGATAAATTTGATTCTTTTGCGGCCTATGATGCTTTTACCGCCGCTTGGTTAACCGAGGCGCGCCGTGTGTTAAAGCCGGATGGTGCTATTTGGGTGATTGGCAGCTATCACAATATTTTCCGCGTTGGCACGATTTTGCAGAATCTTGATTTCTGGGTGTTGAATGATGTGATCTGGCGCAAAACCAATCCAATGCCAAATTTCCGCGGGCGACGTTTTACCAATGCGCATGAAACGCTGATCTGGGCGGCAAAATCACAAAAATCACGCCATGTGTTTAATTATGAAGCGATGAAGGCATTGAATGATGATGTCCAGATGCGCTCTGACTGGGAATTGCCGCTTTGCACCGGCAATGAACGGATCAAGGAAGATGGTAAAAAAGCCCATCCAACGCAAAAGCCTGAAAGTTTGCTAGCGCGGGTTATTTTGGCTTCGACTCGGCGTGGTGATGTGGTTCTGGATCCGTTTTTTGGCACTGGTACAACGGGTGCGGTTGCCAAAAGGTTGAACCGGAACTTCATCGGTATCGAGCAAAATTCTGGCTATGTCAAAATTGCCAAAACAAGATTGGCCGCTGTTACGCCTATTGCTTCAGATGATCTGTTGGAAACAACCCCGCGGCGTGCCTTGCCAAAGGTGCCGTTTGGCAATTTGATCGAACATGGATTATTAAAGCCGGGCGACCGTCTGTTTGATGCCAAAAAACGGTTTCAGGCCAAGGTGCGCGCCGATGGCTCGCTCTTGACCGACCAGAAACAAACAGGGTCAATTCACGCCCTTGGCGCACAGCTTCAAGGGCTGCCATCTTGTAATGGCTGGAGCTTCTGGCATGTCGAGCGTGATGGTAAACCGGTTTTGATCGACCAGCTTCGTGAAAAGCTACGCGAAGAAATATACCCGTCAAACCCGCAATCTTAACCGGTTTCTACCGGACATGAAACAGGCTGTGAAGCGTTGCCGCGTCACAGCCTGTTTCGCGTTTTGTCAGATGCTTTAAGCCGCTTTGGCTTGTGCCTTTTTTTCCAGCCTGCGTGCGTGCAAAACCGGCTCGGTATAGCCTGATGGCTGCTCAATGCCTTTAAAGACAAGATCAAGCGCTGCCTGAAAGGCAATTGACTCGTCAAAATGCCCAGCCATTGGTTCATAAGATGCGTCACCGGCATTTTGTGCATCGACGACAGCCGCCATTTCCTTCATCACATCCATAACAAGATCGGCATCACAGATTTTATGGTGAAGCCAATTGGCAATATGCTGTGATGAAATCCGCAAAGTGGCGCGGTCTTCCATCAAACCGACATTGTGAATATCGGGTACTTTCGAACAGCCAACACCCTGATCAATCCAGCGAACGACATAGCCAAGAATGCCTTGGGCATTATTGCGCAATTCGGCGCGTATATCTTCATCTGACCAATTTGGACGGCTGGCAACCGGAATCGACAGAATATCTGACCGGCTGGCGCGTGCCTTTCCGGTCAATTCGGCCTGACGTTTGGCAACATCAACCTCGTGATAATGCAAGGCATGCAACGTGGCGGCGGTTGGTGATGGCACCCAGGCGCAATTAGCACCGGCTTTTGGATGGCCAATCTTCTGGGTAATCATATCGGCCATCAAATCTGGCATGGCCCACATGCCTTTGCCAATTTGTGCCTTGCCCGAAAATCCACAAGCAAGCCCAATATCGACATTCCAATCTTCATAGGCTGAAATCCATGCTGCGGCTTTCATATCGCCTTTGCGGATCATCGCGCCAGCATACATTGATGTATGAATCTCATCGCCCGTGCGATCAAGGAATCCGGTATTGATAAAGGCAACGCGTGATTTTGCCGCCCGGATACATTCTTTCAAATTAACCGTGGTACGGCGTTCTTCATCCATGATGCCAATTTTGATAGTATTGGCAGGAAGCTGAAGAAGCTGTTCGACCATATCAAAGGTTTCAACAGCAAAAGCCACTTCATCGGGGCCGTGCATTTTGGGTTTTACAACATAGATTGAACCGGCTGGTGAATTCTGCTTGCTGGCAAAATCAGGCAGCGCCGCGGCAACTGAAATAAACGCATCTAAAATACCTTCAGGAATTTCACGCCCATCAGATAAAAGCACGGCCGGGTTACTCATCAAATGCCCAACATTGCGAACCAGCATCAAGGCCCGTCCGCGCAGCGTCTGACGGCTGCCGTCAGCGGCGATAAAGCTTTTATCGTCATTTAATTTGCGATCCATGATTTCACCATTCTTGGTGAAGCTCGCGGTCAGGGTGCCGCGCATGATCTTGTTCCAATTGCGATAGGCAAGAACTTTATCTTCGGCATCAACCGCGGCAATCGAATCTTCAAGATCAATGATGCTTGTCAGTGCTGATTCAACCATTACATCATTAATATGCGCTGCATCACCGGCACCGATGGTGCCATTGGCATCAATGATGATTTCAAGATGAAGCCCGTTCTTGATCAGAATAACGCTGCTTGGTGAATCGGCTTTGCCGGTGTAGCCGACAAACTGGTCATGATCGCCAAGGCCTGTATGACCATCGCTCATTGCCACGACAAGCGACCCATCGGCAATGGCAAAACCGGTTACATCATTCCAACTGCCCTTTGCCAGCGGTGCTGATTTATTCAAAAGATCACGCGCAAAGGCAATGACCTTATTGCCACGAACCGGATTATAGCTGTTTGTTTTTTCGGCACCACCAGCATCACTAATCGCATCAGTTCCGTATAGCGCGTCATAAAGACTGCCCCAACGCGCATTGGCGGCGTTCAGCGAATAGCGTGCATTGGTAATTGGCACGACAAGCTGGGGGCCGGCAATGGTGGCAATTTCAGGATCGACATTGCTGGTTTCAATGTCGAAATCGCCGCCATCTGCATGAAGATAGCCAATGTCACTTAAAAATGATTCATAGGCGACTGGATCAATGCCGTCATCGCTATGTGCTTTTAGCCAGTCATTAATCTGGTTTTGCAGCCTTGCTCTTGTTTCCAAAAGCGCCTGATTTTTGGGCGCGAGTTGGTGCGCCGCCTGATCAAAACCGTTCCAGAAATCTGCAGGCGTAATATTGGTGCCAGCAAGAATTTCGTCATTTACTAGATCATAAAGAACCGTGGCAATGGTTAAACCGCCATGGATGGTAACATCTGACATTATTTGCTCCGCTTTAGCAGGCAACCCGTGACGTTCATCGGGAAGGGGGGCATGGATGAAATTTTTTTCATCTTTAACCGAAGCGGCCGGTCGTTTCAAGTTGCAAGGCGCGTGTTTTGCCGGAAATCGTCATAATTCGGGGGTAGATTTTTCGGTAATTGGTTTTTGATGACCAAACTGTTCAAGACGGCCGGTTTTATGGCCGCTGCCATGCCAGCCCAGCACCAGCCAGCGCGTCTTCGATTTGACCAACAAGCGTATCTAGAATCTCGGGTGTTTTGCCCTCGGCCCGCGCGACAAGTGCCGCTTCGGTGTTTGAGGCGCGAACAAGCCACCAGCCATCATCATTTCGCACTCTTACGCCATCAATCAGGCTTAAGCTTTCTTCGCCAAAACGTGTTTTTGCTTCGGTTGCAAGCCGGTCAATAACACCAAATTTCTGATCATCAGGGCAATCAATGCGTAATTCAGGCGTTGCATGTTGTGGCGGCAAGCCATCAACAAAATCGGTGATGCTTTGGCCGGTCTTGGCCATCTGACAAAGAACGCGAAGGCCAACATAAAGCGCATCATCAAATCCGTAAAACCCGTCCTTGATAAAAATATGTCCTGACATTTCACCGGCCAATGGTGCGTTGATTTCGGCCATTCGGGTCTTCATATGGCTATGTCCGGTTTTCCAGATTTGCGCATCACCACCACCCTCGGCGATCAAGGCCATCGCCATATCGGATGATTTCACATCGAGAATAACTGGCGCACCGGCATGCCGTGCCAAAATATCACGCGCCAGAAAAGCGGTTAAGAAATCCCCTGGCACCTGACGGCCTTTGGCATCGACAATGCCAATCCGGTCGCCATCACCATCAAAGCCAATGCCAAGATCTGCGCCAGCATCAGCAACGGCTTTTCGCAAAATCGCCAAAGTTTCAGGATCAACAGGGTTGGGGTGATGATTGGGAAATGTGCCATCAATATCGCCAAACAGGACTTTGTGATTGCCACTGATTTTCTGTGTTGCGGCAATTGTCGCTGGTCCTGATGCGCCATTGCCACAATCCCAAATCACGGTGAAATCGCCGGTATTGGCATCGGCAATCAGGCGGCTGATATAATCGTCAAAAATCGGCACTTCGCTTTGGCTACCCCCTTCTTGAAGCGCGGGGCCATTGGCGCTGATGGCACCAAGGTTTTGAATATCATCACCAAAGAAAACCGTGCCATTCATCATCATTTTAAACCCGTTATGCGTTGGCGGGTTATGCGATCCGGTTACTTGGATGGCGGCGTTGGCGTTGAGGGTGACACCAGCATAATAAAGCATCGGTGTGGGGCCACATCCAATATCACTAACCCGCGCCCCGCCGGCAACCAAACCATCGCAAAGCGCTGCTGCCAAAGCGGGTGATGATAATCGTCCATCACGGCCAACCGCGACATGATTGCCATAACCGCGCTGGCGAAGACAGGCCGCAAAAGCAATGCCGATGGCTTTTGCATCATTCAGCGTCAATGTCTCATCAACAATGCCGCGAATGTCATAAGCGCGTAAAATGCTTGGATGAAAAACATGCTTTGTCATGTGAAGGCCTTTGATCGAAATCTTTGCTGGTGGGGTCGGCAACAACGCAATGCGTCAGAACAATATCTTATGCCAATCAGTGACGCTGCGGGGGTTTAGGATAATGCCATGCGGTTTTTAATCCAGCTTGCAAGCGGTTCGGCAAGATCATCGCGCGACATGGCAAAAGCGATATTGGCCTGTATAAACCCGATTTTTGATCCGCAATCAAACCGTTCGCCTGAAAAGCGAAATCCATGAAATGGCACTTTGCCAATCTGGCGCGCCAGCGCATCGGTCAATTGCACTTCGTTACCGGCGCCGCGATCTTGCGTGCCAAGCTGGGCGAAAACCCCTGATTCAATGATATAGCGGCCAACAACACCAATATTTGATGGGGCATTTGCTGGATCAGGTTTTTCAACAAGCCCTGATACTTCGATAAGCTGTCCATGATCAGCACCGGGGGTGATGATTCCATAAGAGCCGGTTTCTGATTTTGGAACATCCATAACGGCAACCATGTTGCCGCCTTGATATGATGCCACCATTTCAGCCAGACAACTTGGACCAAGGATCAAATCATCAGCAAGAAGAATGGCAACCGGTTCATCATGGATCAAATGACGCGCGCACCAAACAGCATGGCCAAGACCAGCCGGTTCTTGCTGGCGAACATAGGCCACAGTTCCTGGTTCGTGAATCATGCCGCGCACGGTTTCAAGTGCGGCTGCCTTGCCCTTGGCAAAAAGCGTTTCTTCCAATTCAAAGGAATGATCGAAATGATCTTCAATGGCGGTTTTGTTACGGCCGGTCACAAAGATGAATTCTTCGATACCGGCGGCTGCGGCTTCTTCGACGGCATATTGGATTAACGGCTTATCAACAACGGGAAGCATTTCCTTTGGCAGCGCCTTTGTGGCTGGCAAAAACCGTGTGCCAAGTCCGCCAACGGGGAAAATCGCTTTTTTGATCATTCGTGCTGTTCCTTAAAATGCGGCTAATCGAAATGGTGACGCCACCATCACAAAGGCTTACTCTGCGGCGGTAAAATAGGTCAAGTTACCTTTGCGTGAAACCTTGCCATAAAAAATGCCAAAATCCTAATCGGTGATAATTCTTGCCGCCTTCCCGAACTCTTTGATTGATCAAATTTTGCCTGCCTGTTATCAAACCTTAGGGCGATCATAGGAATCAATATTGTGAAAATTGCAGTCATTGGCACTGGATATGTCGGTCTTGTCTCGGGGGCGTGTTTTTCCGAATTTGGATTTGATGTCACTTGCATCGATAAAGACCCGGCGAAAATTCAAAAAATCAACCAAGGTGAAATGCCGATTTACGAGCCCGGTCTGGCCGAGCTTGTGGCGCGCAATGTCAAGGCTGGAAGGCTGCATTTCGATCTTGATCTTGGCGCGGCGGTTGCCGCTGCTGATGCTGTCTTTATCGCTGTTGGCACCCCGACACGTCGCGGCGATGGCCATGCTGATTTGTCATTTGTGTATGCTGCAGCTGAAGACATTGCCAAGCATCTGTCAGGCTATACGGTTGTTGTGACCAAATCGACCGTTCCGGTTGGCACCGGCCGCGATGTTGCTGGCATCATTGCCAAAACAAATCCTGATGCAAAATTTGATATTGCTTCAAATCCAGAATTTTTGCGTGAAGGCGCAGCGATTGCCGATTTCATGCGTCCTGACCGTGTTGTTGTTGGTGCTGAAACCGACGCTGCCCGCGATGTCATGCGCGCGTTGTACCGGCCGCTATTTCTGATCGAAACACCAATTTTATTTACTAATCTGGAAACATCCGAATTGATCAAATATGCCAGCAATGCCTTTTTGGCGGTAAAGATTTCCTATATTAACCAGATGGCCGACTTGTGTGAGAAAGTTGGGGCAAATGTCCATGATGTTGCCAAGGGCATGGGGCTGGATAAACGGATTGGCAATAAATTCCTGCATCCGGGGCCGGGCTATGGCGGGTCTTGTTTTCCAAAAGACACATTGGCACTTGTCAAAACAGCCGAACAGCAATCAAGCGATCTAAGCATTGTTGATGCGGTTGTTGGCTATAATCAGGCGCGAAAAACCGCCATGGCCGATCGTGTTATCGCCGCCATGGGTGGGTCCGTTGCTGGCGCAAAGATTGCCATTTTGGGGCTGGCCTTTAAGCCGGAAACCGATGATATGCGCGACAGCCCATCGCTTGATATCATTGATGCCTTAACCAAGGCAGGGGCAGTTTTGCGCGCCTATGATCCAAAGGCGATGGATGAGGCACGCCATCTTTTGCCACAAAATCTCACATTTTGTGATAGCGCAACCGATTGCCTGAATGGCGCTGATGCTGCTGTTATTGTCACTGAATGGAACGAGTTTCGCGCTTTGACGCCAGCGCAATTTGCCGCCGCAATGCGCGGGCGGGTTCTTGTCGATTTGCGGAATGTCTATGAACCAGGCGCGATGCAGGATGCTGGCTTTACCTATTTGTCGATTGGCCGCTAGTAGGCCAAAATCACGATAAAGTTTCGTCTCGTTTGGTGCTTTAAAGGAACGCAAAATGCAAAAGCCTGAAATTCAATCGATTGACCATATTGTTATGCAGGCGGCCGATCTGGCGGCAACGATCAAATTCTACACTGAAATTCTGGGCATGGAGCATAGCTCATTCCAGCCGCCAACAGGGGGGCCGGTGCGCCAGTCCTTGCATTTCGGATTGCAAAAGATCAATTTGCATGACGCCGCATCGCCGTTTATTCCACATGCCAAAAACCCGGTTGCTGGCAGTGTTGATCTATGTTTCATCACAACGCAGCCGCTTGCCGATTGGCAAACGCATCTTGCCAATCATGGCATCGATATTGAAGATGGACCGGTTCGCAAAACCGGCGCAAACGGCCCGCTTTTGTCAGTTTATATTCGTGACCCCGACCATAATCTGATCGAAATTTCCAATTATATCTAACAAGATAAACCCTATTCGGCAGCCATATCAATTGGCGGTGGCAGGGTTGAGATTTGCGCAATGATTGTTGTGATTTGTGGCGCATAGCGCGAATGATTTGCCGCCCTGATATGACCATAGCCGCGAACCTTCAGCATCAGCTCAAGCGCTGTTTTGATTTGATCCTGCCGGTCAGGTGATGCCGCCATACCAAGCGCGTCAAGCCAATCAATGACCCGTTCACGATAAGCGCGTTCGGCGCGCCGATCGGTTGCATAGCCAAAAGGATCGGCCCAGCTATCGCGCAGCCATGACAGGCGCGCAAGACCGCGCAAATAAGGCGTCAACCAGCGGCCAAAACGTATCTTGCGTGGGCTGCCATCACGCGCCTTTAGCCATGCCAGCATCGGCGGGGCAAGATGATAGGAAATGGCGGCATCCTTGCCAGCCACCGCGGCAATTTTTGCGGTAAAATCGGTGCTGGTTAATTGGCGCGCCACTTCATATTCATCCTTGATGGCCATCGCCCGATATAGCGCCCGCGCCGCCGCCACGCCAATATCGCTTGATAGACTATCTTGGCTTTTTAACCGTGCCATAAATTGCGTAATGATTGTTTCATAGCGCGCGGCATAGGCGGCATTTTGATAGCTTGTTAATTGCGCGGTAAAATAGGCAATCGCCGTATCGGGATCGTTTAGTGCTGTTTCATTTTGCGGGATCGTTGTGATCGCATCAAGATGGGCAAACAGCTTGTCCGGTGCATGCGCCAGCAACCGGCCCCATCGCAATGCCACAAGATTATTTTCAAGCGATGTGCCGTTCAGCCGCAAGGCTGCCTCAACCGCATCAATGCCAAGCGGGATAAACCCTTTTTGAAGCGCCCAACCAAGCATGATGATATTGCTTGACGTCGTGCTTCCCAAAAGCTGATTGGCAAGCGATGAAATGGCCCATTTGACAATATGATCCGGATTCATAGCCGTGCCAAGACGGGTCATCACAAGCGGCATATCAACAATGCTTCCAATCCCGACGCCAGCAACGCCGACCGGATCAATATTATCATTGAGAATGGCACGGCTTTGGGTTTTGTTAAGAAGGCCAAGAACCATATCATTTGCCGCCACCACCGCATCACAGCCAATCAACAAATCAGCTTCATGGCTTGGTAGCCGCACCATATGACCATCAAGTGATTGATCGCGGGCAAGCCTGATTTGCGAGGTGACGCCACCGTTTTTTTGCGACAGGCCGGTTTGATTGACCGCGGTTCCGGCAATGCCATCAACCCGCGCGGCCATAATCAAAATACCGGCAAGCGTGGAAACGCCGGTACCGCCAATGCCGGCGATGAAAATATTGCAAATATCGCCGCTGGCTGGGGGTGGCATTGGCAGTATTATATCTTCTGGAAAAGTTGGCTTTACAAAGGTCTTTGCCGGGGTTGATTGGTCGCTTTTATCGGCTTTTTTGACCGTTACAAAGCTTGGACAAAACCCGTTCAGGCATGACATATCTTTATTGCATAGGCTTTGGTCGATCTGGCGTTTTTCACCTTCGGGTCGCATCAGGGGTTTGACAGCGACACAATTTGATTTGACCGCACAATCACCACAGCCTTCACAGACAGCATCATTGATCATGATCGTTTCGGGTTTATCGGCAATCAGCCCGCGCTTGCGTTTGCGCCGCAATTCGGTTGCACAGCCCTGAACATAAATGATTGCGGTAACGCCCGCGATTGATTTTAGTTCCTGCTGCAATGCCAGCATATCTTGGCGATCATAAAACTGGCAATTGCTGGCCCAATTGGCACCAGTCAGCAACGCATCCGGCGCGTCACTGACAACAGCGATTTTGACCACACCTTCGGCGGCAAGCTGGCGTGAAATAACCCATGGTGGCTGTCCGCCTTCAACCGTCTGGCCGCCGGTCATTGCCACCGCGCCATTATATAGAATTTTAAAGGTGATATTGACCCCCGCCGCCACCGCCGCGCGAATGCCAAGATAGCCCGAATGGGCATAGGTGCCATCACCGATATTCTGGAAACTATGGTGATGGCTTGAAAAGGGTGCCCGCCCAATCCAAAAGGCACCCTCGCCGCCCATCTGGGTGAAATTGGTGATGATGTCAGGTGTTAAAAACCCGCTGATCGAATGACAGCCAATGCCCATCCCAACAATTTCACCGTCAGGAAGCTTGGTGCTGGAATTATGCGGACAGCCCGCACAATACCATGGCGTGCGCGCGGCTATTTTGGGAAGGTCGGCGATGGTGATGTCTGGCTGTATTATTGGGCGCATTGCAATGTCATGCGCGCTGGCACGTTCGCGTATCGCCGCCATCAAAATGGCATGGGTGATTTCGCCAGTTTCGGGCAAAAGGCGTGAACCATCTGGGGCCAATTTGCCGGTGATGACCGCGCGGTCGGCAAGATTGAC
>ENA-OQVM01003732-OQVM01003732.1-marine-metagenome-genome-assembly--contig:-NODE-3732-length-16231-cov-5.609447_pt1 | contig 16231 bp, 13 predicted proteins | sample MGYA00237776_ERZ505498 | MGnify/ENA primary metagenome ERZ505498 (study PRJEB26159, sample SAMN06265151) | marine metagenome | isolation source: Helgoland LTER site | place: Germany:Helgoland, sampling... | reverse complement strand
CACAACCCAACTGCTCATATGCTTACCAACATCCTGAGCGGATTCATCTACTGCATCATCCGCATCTACCAAAAAGTCATCAATCCTGCGATTAAGGCTGTTACTGGTCCTCATACTGGATGTAGATTCCACCCCACATGCTCCAACTACTTTCTACAAGCTGTCAAAACTCACGGCCCTTATCGGGGGGCTTGGCTTGGCACTTGTCGTATTTTTCGCTGTCACCCTTGGGGTAAATCGGGAGAGGACCCCGTCCCCCCGAAAAAATAATTTTCAACAAACATCATCAACCACCAATCATTACTTAGCATGGACCGGAAAGCATGGATCATACTCACCATTTGCGGGATACTACTCGCACTTAACTTTTATTACAAACCAGAGCCGCCTCAACCCGCTCCGGTCACTACCCAACCAGAAAACGGAGGGCAAAGCAGCACAGCTGACGACAACAAAAGTTCTTCTGGGATGGGGTCCGCAGCAGCCCCACAAGGTGAGCTATTCAATGAGCCACCCGTGCCCGCTGTCGGTGAAAACATTGAAACCCTCACCTCTAAAAACGAGGATGGTGAGGACGTTGTTGAATTTGCTATCTCATCGAGTGGTGGTGGTATCAAAACTGCCACTTTATTAGGCCAGTATGCTGTAGGCTCTGACACAGAGAAAGTGGTGCTGAACATGCACTCGCCTGCAACTATCGGATCGATTTGTGAAGGCCCCGACGATTTTGCTGATCTATATTATGATCTAGTGAAGGAAAAAGGCGCGATCTATTGTCAAGCAACCACACCAAGGGGTCTTAAAATCACCAAAAAATGGTCTCTCGAACAAGAGTTGGATAAGCCTGGTGCGCCATGGAGTATCGATTTGACGATCACCATTATTAATAATGGTCAGTCTAGTGTTCGGCTTTCTGACTACTCATTGTTTGCAGGGTCATCTTCACCACTTCACCCCAGTGAGTGGGAAAATCAAGGTGGTGCCTTCTTCCTTGATAATGGATCACTCACCAACAAGGACAGTAATTGGTTTAAAAAGGGGTTCTTTCGCGGTGCACGCCAACTCTTCAGCGAAACGGTCAACGACCTCGAATACGCAGGTGTATCCAACCAATTCTTTACCACACTGATCCGTCCCGACCGCAAGTATGTCTCTAACTTCTGGGCTAAATCGAGCAGTATTCGTATTGCGGGTGATAACCCAGACAGCCCAAAATACGCTGTTCGTTCCGGATTTTCACTCCCTGAGCGCAAACTCGCTCCGGGTGAATTGGAAAATTTTTCATGTAACCTTTACCTTGGGCCCAAGTATTACAGCGTCCTGAAAAAAATGGAAAACGACACAGCCGAAGTCATGAACTACGGCTGGTTTACTCCTATTAGTGTTCTTCTTAGTAACGTTCTCAATTGGCTTCATAGCACCGCGTTTTCTAAGACCGCAGACAAGTGGGCTTGGGGGCTTTCCATTATCGCGCTGACCATCCTGATCCGTATCGCCATCTGGCCACTGCACAACAAATCGACACGCACCATGAAGCGCATGTCTAAGCTGCAGCCGCTGATGAAAGACATCAAGGAGAAGTATAAAGACAACCCCACCAAGCTAAACCAGGAAACCATGAAGCTCTACAAAGAGTATCATATTAACCCGATGGGTGGATGTCTGCCGATGTTCCTTCAAATCCCCATTTTCTTTGGTTATTACCGCATGCTTCAGTATGCCGTCGAGTTACGCGGCCAAAGCTTTTTGTGGGTTGATGACCTGTCAATGCCAGATACTGTTTATGAGCTACCATTTGGTTTGCCATTCTTGGGAGACAACATACCAGTCAACCTCCTCCCCATCTTGATGGCTGTGACCATGGTGCTGCAAATGAAGATGACACCCAAGACTGGTGATAAGATGCAACAACGTATCTTTATGTTGATGCCCCTTATGTTCTTTTTCTTCTGTTACAACTTTGCCTCCGCACTAGCGCTCTACTGGACAACTCAGAACATCTTCTCTATTGGCCAAACCTGGCTCACTAACCGCATGCCTGAGCCTGAGCTAGAGAAGCGCAATAAAGCAGGAAAACCCGGTAAAAAAACATTCATGGAGCGCATGGCAGAGCGTGCAGAGCAAATGCAAAAGCAACAAGCTGCTTCAAGTGGTGGTGCTAAAGCGCCTATGAGAAACGCTACCCCTAGCGACAAAAAGCCCGGCAAAAAGCGCAATCCAAAAACTGGGGGGTAGAAAACCCGTTGAGTAGCAGGTCGTCATAAACACTATAATGTTGCCTCGCTTGAGCGGGAATCGGCAGGCTAAACCCGTATGTGTTGGGGATTGCCCTCAACCCCAGCGGCAAGCATGTATGCTAAAACATCCCTTTAGCTAAATCTAAATCATGGCTAAACCATAGCCAACCCTTCTTGTGGGCTTGTTTATTTTTCACCACCCTGTGACTCGGATGGTGACGTTAACAATTCAGCAAAAACCATCGTTCCTGCGTCTGTCTCCAGGGTGCTGATAACGGTGACGTCTTGTGTGGTGTTTAGCTTATTACTAGCGTTGTTCACCACGATCATCGAGCCATCTTGCATGTAACCCACCGCCTGGTTTTCGTCCTTGCCGGCGCGCACGAGGGGCAAGCGAATGCGCTCACCCACAGCTATCTTCGGCTTAAGTGCGTGAGTGAGGTCGTTAATGTTTAATGTTTTGACGCCTTGTAGGCGTGACGTTTTGGCCAGCGCCTCATCTGATGTAAGCAGCTTGGCACCCAGCAAACGACAGATGAACAACAAGCGTGCGTCTGTCGAATCAGAGTCACCCTCTGTCTCAGAGTCTTGAATGGTCATCTGAAACCTGTCCCCTGTTTTTAAACGCTCCAAAACATCCAAACCCCTTTGTCCGCGAGCTTGTTGACTTGGTGTGCTTGAGTTTGCCATGATGTGAAGGTCCTCAAAAACAAAACGGGGAATGATCAGGTTTCCGTCTACAAAACCTGTATTAAGTATCTTGTAGAGGCGGCTGTCCGTTATGACATTGATATCTAGTAGTATTGGTCGGCCCGGGGATGAGTCTTGTTGAAATCGAATGTAAGGAATAAGCAGGGAGAAGTCGTCTCTGCCGCTTCGCAAAGCCAGTACCGAGCCGAGAAAGCCTAAACTTGCATAAAGTGATGCGTTTAGTACTAAGGTGATCGACTCAAGTTGTTCTACTTTTCCTTGGAGGGTCGCCTCTACCAGCTTTACCAAACCGCGTGATAGTAGCCATGCGCAGAAAACGCCGATGAGTAAACCTACTGTTGCATTAGAAAATCCACGCAAAGTAAACTTTTTAGTTAATGACTCAACCAATATGAAAAACACAGCCAAAACCAAACCACCGACGACCCCTATCCATATTTTTTCAGAGCCAGCAATATGGTTTGCCATTGCTGCTCCAGCTAATTCACAAATCAATAAATAGACTAATCTCGCTATGTTGACTGAGCGTATACCCGTTAACCTCTCCATAATTGGCAGATTGCATGATTCAATATCACACCGCAAGTCTAAGTGTGCTGTTCATGTTGTGCTGGTGGCTTTTCTCAGCCTCACCTAGCTCATTATCCAACAGTGATTGCTTGTATTATGAAGCCTAAGAAGCGTTTATACCCTTATGAATATTCCTGAGTTCACTACCCATGAAGATGTAATGTTTTTTGATACCGATTGCGCTGGAGTTGTTAATAATATTGCTTACCTAAGGATGATAGAGACTTGTCGTACTCATCTGGGAGCAAAAATGGGTATGGATTTCAAGTCTATGAGTTCCAGTCAGCTTTATCCTGCCGTTTTGCGCACCGAAATAGACTATCGCATACCCGCCGTACTAGGCGATAAGCTCAAAATACACGGCAAGCTCGATCAACTCGAGCGCGTTCGTTTTTGGTGCTCTTTTGTCATGACAAGAGCAAGCGACGATAAAGTGCTCGTTACGTGCCGCCAGTCACTCGCAATGGTGCAAATGGGGGCAGGTAAGCCGGCAAGGCCTACTCGTCTTCCTGGTGAATGGAGAAGCCAATGGGGTGCTCTGCTTGATTAGTGTCACAGATTACACCTGCAATATCGGCTGTTTACTTATTCCCCTTCTGAGGTTGCCTGAATATCTGTCAGAGCAGCAATAAAGTCCGCTAAGATTTCTGTTGGTACCATGATGGTATCTCGGTTGCCCGACACATCTTCCGTAATTTTTACCACCTTGCCTCTGGCGTTTTTCTTTAAGTCCAAATAAAACGTCTTACGGTCTGCTAAAATCTTCTCTGTGTGTAATAAGTCGTCGTTATTCATATGATGCTTAAATTTAAGTTCCTTTCTATTTCTCCATAGCATCTTTCAATCGTCAAGCTGCTTGTTCAAATATAGCGGCTTCTTATCAACTACTGGTAAAACGAACAAAAGAGATGTTATTCACTTAGTATATGAATAGTCTATTTAGTACCCTTATATATTCTTCTTCTTCTATTTGTGAGTAACTCTCAGAAATGTCTGTTTCACGTTATAAAAGCAGGTGTTCCACGTGAATAATAAGATGATGATTTCCACCGAAACAACCACAGTGAAGCAGAGGCAAAGACACAAGAGCCACAGATAAAAACACACGCTAACAAATTACTCACATTCTGAAGTCACTTGTTCACAGCTTGCCAAATAGAAAAAGCTAAGCGCATAATTCAACCATGCTCACTCCAGATGAAAATACACATTGGATGCAACTTGCTCTAGAGCAAGCGAGCAAAGGTGTGGGCACGACATCACCAAACCCGCCAGTAGGAGCGGTCATCGTTAAAGATGGCAAAGTAATCGGTAAAGGTTGGCACCAAAAAGCAGGAGCTCCTCATGCGGAGCGCGAAGCAATCGCAGACGCGTTACAACAACACCCACAAGAAGCGCTCAATGGCGCATCGATCTATGTGACCCTGGAGCCATGCTCAAGCCACGGCCGAACACCACCGTGCACTGAAGGGATTTTAGCAACAGGAATCACACGTGTTGTCTATGGTTCTCAAGACCCCAATCCAAAGCATGCTGGGGCAGCAAAAACAATCATGCAGTCAGCTGGGTTAGAAGTTCATAGCGGTGTTCACCGGGGCGCATGTGACAAGCTCATCAGACCTTTTACAAAGGTACAACAAACCGGACTACCCTGGGTCATCCTTAAGTCAGCCATCAGCTTAGATGGTAAAATAACACGCCCACCAGGTGAAAGCCAATGGTTGAGCTCTTCAGAGTCACGGCAATTAGTGCAAAATCTACGTTACCAATCAGATGCCATTATTACTGGTGGTAATACACTCAGGGTGGATAACCCCTCGCTTACCCTTAGGCCGTCGAACCCGAGCAACAAAGAGCAACCATGGCGTATGATTATTACCCGCGGGAAAAAAGAAGCGCTGCCACAACATTGCCAACTTTTTAGCGATGAGCACGCCAACCGCACCCTAGTTCAAGAACAAGGAGACATTATCTCAGCGCTTAAAACGCTTGCCAACAAAGGCTGTAACTCTGTGTTGGTAGAAGCTGGCGGCACCCTAATGGCAGCCTTTCTTCGAGAAGCGCTCGCAGACGAGCTTGTTGTATTCTATGCTCCGATGCTTACCGGCGGTGATGATCTTGGGTTCGGAGAATTAACCCCAGAGGTTGATTTAGAAGAACAACAATTCACTAGAATAGGGAGTGATATTATGTTGCGCGCAACCATAAAAAAAACCAACTCCCCTCAACTTGTTTACCCTGAATCCTTACATAAAATGTAAGAGAATTCGTTGGGACAAACAAAAATGAGAGATAGCTGGTTTGCTTAAAAAAACAGCGGTTTGCTGTTCTTACTCGCGTGGACGAGCTTCGTTTACTTTGAGGTTACGACCATCAAGATCATTACCATCAAGTTCACGAATTGCACGCTCGCCGTCTTCGGCGTTTTCCATTTCAACAAAACCAAATCCCTTTGAGCGACCAGTGTCACGGTCAGAGATAACGTTTGTTTTGCTGACTGCACCAAACTGACCGAAAAGGTCGCGTAGTTCTGAGTCAGTTGCGGAGTAAGGTAGATTACCTACGTAGATGTTCATTATTGTATAAAGTTGCGCATTATTATTATTTTAACCGACCAACGGAGCGCACTCACCAATCGAGAAGTTTCTGACATTATTGTGCAGAAGCCTGATACCACCACCACCTTGTAACTTGTAAAGTAACTCAGTAATGTTGATCAGGCACGGCAACATACACAAAAAATGAAATATGTCAACAACTCAACTTGAAGCCGTTATTGGGGTTTTTTCAAACGGTGAGCCAATGAGCCACTAAGCGTGATATTCTTGAAGCGTCGTTACCGTGAGTTCGTTCTCGTGAAGAGAGCGAATAGCCAGGATGGATGCCTCTGCTGCAGAAAGGTTAGTGCAGTGAGATATTGTATTGGCTACCGCTCCTGAGCGAATAGTTACCTCATCCTCCCTCGCCTCGTGTCCGCTTGGTGTGTTGATGATAAATTGGATTTCACCATTCTTCATCATATCCATGACATTGGGGCGTTTTTTCTCAGCGAGTTTGTAAAGCCTCTCCACTTCGATACCTTCAGCTTTAAAGCGCTTATAGGTTCCCCCGGTTGCAACAATGGTAAAACCAAGTTCAACCAACTCGCGAGCTACAGGCACAGCGCGGTCTTTATCACGGTCATTAACAGAGAAAAACACATTACCCTCGGTTGGAAGTGGGTTGAACGCACTGATCTGGGCCTTGGCATATGCCATGCCCATGTCTTCATCAATCCCCATCACCTCACCTGTTGATTTCATTTCTGGTCCGAGAACAATATCAATGCCCGGGAAGCGTGGCCATGGAAATACAGCTTCCTTGACGCAGTAGTGGTCTGGGAGAATTTCTTCTGTAAAACCAAGCTCCTTCAATGTTTTGCCAACCATGATTTTAGCAGCAAGTTTAGCAAGGGGAACACCTATCGACTTAGAGACAAAAGGAACCGTGCGTGATGCACGAGGATTAACCTCGATGACATAGAGCTCCTCATCCTTAACCGCAAACTGGATATTCATTAAACCACGAACGCCCAACTCGCGCGCGAGGTCTTTGGCAGCCTTGAGGATTTGAGTCTTGATGGGTTCTGACAAAGAGAATGCAGGGATCACACAGGCTGAGTCACCTGAGTGAATACCAGCTTGTTCAATGTGTTGCATGATCGCCCCAACGACAGAAGTCTCACCATCGGAAATGCAATCTACATCAACCTCCACAGCAGCCTCCAAAAAGCGATCTACAAGAACCGGGCGATCTGGTGATACGTCAACCGCATCATTCATGTAACCGACGAGGTCTTCACTGTTGTAGACAATCATCATCGCACGACCACCTAGAACAAACGATGGCCTGACTAATACCGGGTAGCCGATTCGCTCTGCTACCGTGACGGCCTCTTCAGCATTAACAGCTGTCCCAGCTTCTGCTTGTTTTAAGCCGATCTTATCAAGGAGTGCGGAGAAGAACTTTCTATCCTCGGCAAGCTCAATGGATTTTGGAGAGGTTCCAATAATGGGCACACCGTGTCTCTCGAGATCGGCGGCAAGATTGAGGGGTGTCTGTCCGCCAAACTGAACAATGACACCATCAGGTTTTTCCTGATCACAAATGTTCAATACGTCCTCAAGGGTGAGGGGTTCAAAGTAAAGTTTATCACTCGTGTCGTAGTCTGTGGATACCGTTTCAGGATTCGAGTTCACCATCACAGTCTCATAATCGAGTTCCTTGAGGGCAAAGGCTGCGTGTACACAACAGTAGTCAAACTCAATGCCTTGACCAATCCTGTTAGGACCACCACCAAGAATCACAATCTTCTTACCATCCGTCTCCTTGGCCTCATTCTCATCACCGTAGGTGGAGTAATAATAAGGTGTATGAGCTTCAAATTCTGCAGCGCAGGTATCAACTAAACGATAGGTTGGAATAACACCGGCTTCTTTTCGTTCTGCACGCACCTCATCCTGGGATACACCCCTCGCATGAGCTATCTGATGATCGGAGAAACCGAGGCGCTTCGCCTTACGTAGATCCATCGTTGCCAAGTTCCTACCCTCATCAACGATAATTTTAAGGTGCTCCAAGAACCATAGGTCAATTGAAGTTGCTTCAAAAACCTCCTCGACAGTCCAGTCTTGTTCAAAGGCGGTTTGTAGCCAGAAGATACGCTCTGCGTTTGGCACGTGTAGCATGCGCTCAACCTCTTCGTGGGTAGGGTTCTCTTCACCCTTACCATCAAAACCAAACCCAAAGCGGCCGGTCTCCAGAGAGCGCAGAGCTTTTTGCATAGACTCCTTGAAGGTTCGGCCAATCGCCATCGCTTCTCCCACAGCTTTCATCTGTGTCGTTAGAACAGGGTCTGCGGTTGGGAATTTTTCAAAAGTGAATCTCGGTAGCTTGGTGACAACGTAATCAATAGTTGGCTCAAATGACGCTGGAGTTTCCCGGGTGATATCATTGGGAAGCTCATCGAGTGTGTATCCTACAGCGAGCTTAGCTGCAATTTTTGCGATCGGGTATCCGGTTGCTTTCGATGCCAGTGCTGATGATCGTGACACCCGAGGGTTCATCTCGATAACAATGCAGCGTCCCGTTTTTGGATCGACGGAAAATTGAATGTTAGATCCCCCTGTCTCAACACCAATTTCTCTGATGCATGCAAATGACGCATCACGCATGATTTGGTATTCACGGTCAGTGAGTGTCTGTGCTGGAGCTACCGTGATGGAGTCTCCGGTGTGCACACCCATAGGGTCTAAGTTTTCTATCGAGCAGATCACAACACAGTTGTCAGCGCAGTCACGCATGACTTCCATTTCATACTCTTTCCAGCCTAACAGACTCTCTTCAACCAACACCTCATCTACAGGTGATAGGTCGATACCTCTGTTGACGATGGTTTCAAATTCTTCTTTGTTGTATGCAATACCACCACCAGCACCACCTAGTGTGAAAGCCGGGCGAATGATCATTGGAAATGATCCAATCTCAGCGCAGATCGCCCTAGCTTCTTCCATGGTATGTGCTACGCCACTTTGAGGCAGGTCGAGGCCAATCTTTAGCATTGCCTCTTTGAAGCGCAAACGATCCTCACCTTTGTCGATCGCGTCAGCATTGGCGCCAATCATTTTTACATTATGCCGATCTAACACACCGGACTTGAAAAGCTCCATGGATGTATTGAGTGCGGTTTGACCACCCAAGGTTGGTAGTAGGGCATCAGGTTTTTCTCTGATGATGATCTTCTCTACGATTTCTGGAGTAATGGGCTCAATGAACGTTTTTGGAGCAAACTCCGGATCCGTCATAATCGTTGCCGGATTTGAGTTTACTAGAATGACTTCATAACCCTCCTCGCGCAAAGCTTTACAAGCTTGCACTCCAGAGTAGTCGAACTCACATCCTTGTCCGATCACGATCGGGCCTGAGCCGATCACCAGAATTTTTTTGATACTTTCGTCTTTGGGCATCGGGTGTTGCTAAATTTGTAGGATTTATGCTGACTTTGATGGACTTGTAAAGCTTTGCACACAACTGAAGCCAACTTTTTAAGACATCACCTCCAAAAACACCCTGGATGTCCTGTTTTCGTCACCCCACCAGGGCATGTGTTGTGCTGGTTCAGACAGGTAAATCACTACTTCACCATCACGACGGCGCCTGGCCTGACGAGTTCGGGTAGTTTGGCAGCGTCCCAATTTGACAGACGGATGCATCCGGAGCTCCGTGTTCGGCCGATCGTTCTCGGGTGATTGGTGCCGTGGATGCCGATGCCGGATTTGGTTAAGCCGTTCCAGATGACTCCTACAGGGTTGTTTGGGCCTGGAGGGATGGTCAGGTATTCGCTGCCGCGTACTCCGGTTTCTAATAGCAGCTTGTCGTAGCGCCATTCTGGCAGCTCCACACAGTTTTTGAGATTCCAGAAACCCTTGGGGATGAATTGGATTTGGCCTGGGGTAATCGGAAAGCTCGCCACCATTTCAGGTTTGGCAGCTTTTACTTTGATCGCTTGGCTTGCGGCTTGGGCATTTTCTTTTTCTGGTGCTGATTGCCCTCCTTCGACTTCAGGCAGCACGAGCTGGTAGATGTAGACCTGCCTGATGGTGGTATCAATGACCACATGCCTAGCACTGAGGTTTTCGTCGGATTTATGACTTCTTCCGCGCGTTAGCCGCTCAATTTTAAAGGGTTCAATATTAGGAACCCGTAACACATCTCTTGGCTTGGCACGCCAAACAGCCTCCATGCCATTGAGCTCTACGAGTAAATCCTCTGAGGTGTGATAGCGCTCAGCCATAAACTCGGCCACACTTCGATAGGGCATGAATGTTTTCTCAGCCTGTAGCGGTTTTTCCTGGGGTAGGCTCGGATCCACAAAATCACCGACAAAGCTAGGAATGATAGCTGACGCGTAAAGCTCGGGAACCTCCCTGATCGACTCAGCGATTACTCGACGGTCGGTGATATCCCGACCCAAGCTTGTGTTGTAATTTTCAATAGCCAACTGGGTAAACATACCCACCTTACCATCAATGAAGCCGGGACCGAAGTGCTTTTGATCCAGGAAAATCTGCAGTCTCACCGCCTCAGCGCCCGTCTCAGGAATGGCAATATTGATCGTCTCTGTCGGCGCTTCTGTTGATTGTTTGCTCTCATTAGTAGCTACTTCAACGGCCTGCCCAGCTGTGCCTGTACCTGAATTAATGACTGCAACATATTCATCGTTAGTGTTTTGTGGATTTTTGACTGGATTAGCAGATTCAGCAAGCACTACCGAGCAAGCCACCAAGAAACAGAACGATACCCCTATAAAACTCATCATAACATACTTAATAATAACAACTTAGATCTTTTTGACCCTTTCATCCCAGCGTACAGTTAGTCACACGATGCTTTGTAACTTGCCAACTTACCAGCAATACTAGCAGGAACGACCGCTTTCACGATCATATCATTACCATCATATTCCGTTTCCAAAACTTTAGCGTCACGGTGCAGCAAGCCTGATAAATCACCCCGGCTTTGTGGAATCCGATAAGTTTGCGTAGATACTCGGTCGGCCAGCATCTCACTGCATTTGAGTAATAGCTCATCACAACCCTTACCTGTGATGGCACTCACCGAGATGGTATTAGGGAATGAGACCTCAAGTCCGGCTAGCTTCACGGGGTCATTGAGCACATCGATTTTATTGAGAACGGTGATGACCGGCTTGTCCCCTGCCCCCAACTCATCAAGAACCTCCATCGTCGTCTCGTAATATTTCTCCACCTCGGCTGAAGATGCATCAAGCACGTGGATAATAAAATCTGCCAATACGGACTCTTCTAGAGTGGCCTTGAATGCTTCAACCAGGCGGTGTGGTAAATTTCTGACAAAACCAACCGTATCCGTTAATAATAAGGGCTGACCATCTGGGAGCTCGATCGCCCTGGTGGTGGTATCTAGAGTGGCAAAAAGCATATCCTTCGCCATCACTTCAGAGCCCGACAGACGGTTTAAAAGCGTAGATTTACCTGCATTGGTGTAGCCAGCGATCGCCGCGCACGGGACCCCCTGTTTTTCACGCTCCTTGCGGCGAGTACCACGTTGCTTTCTGACTTCTGCCAATTCACGCTTACATTGATCGATTCGAGTTCTGGCTAGGCGCCGATCCACCTCGACCTGCTGCTCACCCATTCCACGGGAGGCACCCCCGCCGCCTTTGCCGCCACCGCCATCACCTCCACCACCACCCTCACGGTCTAGGTGACCCCACATCCGAGTCAGCCTTGGTAAAGAATACTGCATTTTGGCTAGGTCAACCTGTAACCTTGCCTCACGAGTTTGGGCCCGCTGAGAGAATATATCTAAAATCACCTCCTCGCGGTCGATCACACAAACATCAGCGAGCTCTTCCCAGTTTCTCTGCTGGGAGGGCAGAAACATATTATCAAAAACGATACAGTCACACTCATGAGCCTTGGCGAGATCTACCATCTCTTGAGCCTTACCTGTACCGCACAAAAACTTCTTATGCAGAGAGCGAGTGTGAACCAAACAGGACTCCACCACCCCAATACCAAGCGTCTTCACTAATTCACCCAATTCCTCTAATAGGGAAATAGCTTCCTCCTCCTCACGCTTATCCGAATAGATCCGGATCAGCAGCGCCCGCTCCACCATTTCCGGCTTGTCCCTGACCTCAAACATATGCGCCAATCAATGCCCCAAGTGAGAGCACAAGGCAAGCAACATAATGGATCAACAAGCCCACCCCCATTAGACTGTATCACCTCGCCACAGCTAAGAATCTTGTCATTTCTTCATCGGCACAATCAACGCGGGCAGCTCAGCTTTACGCACACAGCCCTCAGCAACACTGCCCAGCAGCAAGCTATTTAAAAAACCGTGTCCATGAGAACCCAGCACCAGCATCTCCCCCCCCACCCCTTTAGCATACTCAAGCAGTGCACGGAGTGGTTGTCCTTGCACAACGCTTGTCTGAACACCCGCCAGGCCGGACTGATCAGCCATTTTACCAAGTTTAATTTGGGCCCGAGATGCTGACTCAACCTGTATTTCATGCATGGCCGGATAATCATCTGGGGAAAATCCATAGGCGGCATAGGTTGGCTCCGCTTCAACCACATGCACCAGGTGTAGCTGCCCACCCAGGGCTTGGGTTATTTTCACTGCCATCTCAAGGACTGGCTCACTAACATCCGAAAAATCAACCGCTGCAATAATCTCTTTCATAATATAACCCATTACCACAAAGTCACAGGGCAAGCAAGATCATAAGGCACCTCGATATAAGTTCATTAGACCATGTCGCTGAGCAATAAGTTCCACGTGGAACAATCACTAATAGATCACCCCCCCTAAGCATCACCTTTTGGAGGTGAGCTGATATTTCGAGTTTGAATCTCCTCTATTTAAGGGTAAAGACTCCACCGTGTTCACCTACCCCAAAACATACGACGTTCTCGTCATCGGCGCCGGTCACGCTGGAGTTGAGGCCGCGCTGGCAGCTGCCAGGCTCGGTTGCTCAGTCGCCGTGCTCACGCAGAACTTGGATACCATGGGAGCCATGTCGTGTAATCCCGCGATTGGTGGACTAGCCAAGGGGCACATGGTTCGTGAAATTGATGCGCTTGGTGGTGTTATGGGCCTGAATACAGATGCCACCGGGATTCAGTTCCGTATGCTTAACGCCAGCAAAGGACCTTCCGTGCGCGCCCCACGTGCCCAGTGTGATAAGAAGGCTTATCAGTTTCGCATCAAACACACCCTAGAGTCCACCCCAGGCATCGATCTCCATCAAGCCAACGTTACTAAGCTTCTCACCAAAAATGATACCATCAGCGGTGTTGCCACCTCACTGCAGATGCAGATTAACGCCCACTCCGTGATTCTCTCTGCTGGCACCTTCATGCGTGGGTTAATGCACGTCGGCATGAAAAATGAAAAAGGTGGCCGTATGGGGGACGCCACCTCGACCGTATCTGACTGCCTACATGAGCTTGGTTTTCAGGTGGAACGTTTTAAGACCGGCACCCCCTGCCGTATCAATGGGCGCTCGATTGATTTTTCCAAAACAGAAGCTCAACATGGCGACACCCCCCCACCCTTCTTTTCTTATTTGGCGGATACACTGACGCGCACAGCAGATGACGTTCACAGCCTTAATGGTCGCCTGATTAAGCCTGAAGATACTCAGCAAGATGAGGATTCCGCTGAAACATCGGATGAGAAGTTCCACGTGGAACAAATCCCCTGTCACATCACCTATACCAGCGCCAAAACCCACGACATCATTCGCAACAACCTCGATAAATCTCCCATGTATGCCGGGAAAATTGAGGGTCCGGGCCCCCGCTACTGCCCTTCTATCGAGGATAAAGTGGTAAAATTTGCTGAGAAAGAGCGCCACCAGGTCTTCCTTGAGCCAGAGGGTCGCCATACTCGAGAATACTATATCAATGGAGTATCCACCTCCCTGCCCTATGATGTTCAGCTCGACTTCATCCACTCTATTGCAGGGCTCGAAAACGCTCAGATTATCCGGCCAGGTTACGCAGTAGAATACGACTACTGCCCCCCTACCCAGCTTACCCCCACCCTCGAGACCAAAAAAATCTCAGGCCTTTATTTTGCCGGCCAAATCAACGGCACATCCGGCTACGAGGAAGCCGCAGCCCAGGGCCTCATGGCAGGTGCCAATGCAGCCTTGAAAGTACTCGGCAAATCGGAATTTATCCTCCATCGAGACCAGGCTTATATCGGTGTCATGATTGATGACCTTGTTACCAAAGGCACTACTGAGCCTTACCGCATGTTCACCTCCCGTGCTGAATACCGTTTACTACTGCGTCAGGACAATGCTGACCTCCGGCTTACGCCCCTCGCCATCGAAAACGGCCTCGTTACGGGCACTCGAGCTACCCGCACTGAGCAAAAAATAACGGATTTGGCCACCGCTAAAGCGCACCTCCCCACCCTATCCCATGAGGGCGTGAAGCTCGATCACTGGTTCCGTAGATCGGAAAATTCCCATACCACCCTGCCCCGTGAAATCCTCTCCCAGGCACCTACTCAGCTCTGGCCTCTGATTGAGACTGATTTCAAATACGCCGGTCACTTGAATCGCCAACAAATACAAGTTGAGCGGCTCAACCGCATGGAAGACAAAAAAATACCGGAAAATTTCGACTACTCTAAGGTCTCCGGCCTCAAGGCTGAGGCCCGTCATCACCTTGACACAATACGCCCAACCACCATCGGTCAGGCCTCTCGTGTTTCAGGCATCACTCCGGCAGACCTCGCTATCGTTGCCATCGCTTTGCGTAAATAAATACTGCCGCGTATCACCTCAGCTGCCTTTGAGTGAGACATTCTGCTAGAAAGTCGAGTTTTCAGCCGAAAATCCCATATCTAGTATGGTTTGATCAAAACAGCGCAATATGTGCTAAAAAACCACAAAAAATCACGTTTTATGGATTTGGTTTTAACAAGTTCATGATAAGTGACTTGAATGAATAAAAAGCTCTATTTAAGGCCCTGAGAATAGCGCCAAATATCATATGCTGGTGGATGACCCGCACCAATACAATCTCAGACCGTAAAAATAAAGCCGACAAGCCGCACAAATCGAAATGGGCAGACTCATTCATGCCCATTGACTCCCGTTTTTCTTTGTTTGCCTAAAAACTATCCGCAAACCAAACATTTTCATATTATTGGAAATATAAACCAATATTAAACTTAAGCAACACAAGGGCAGGGGAGTCGGACAATTGACATCATATAGTTATGATCTGATCAAAGGCTAGGGGACTAACAGTTAAAATGAAAATTCAACGAATTCATGCTTTTGCTCAGAGTAGAATTGCCTAACCTAAAGCATGGTTTTTGCCGTACGCGGGTAAATCGACCGAGTGCGGACGCATCCCCCAAAAAATTAATTAAACAGGAGCTTTCGCCTGAAAGCGACGTGCCTTCTGAATCAATGAAGAAGGTGAGGGGAGCACAAGGGTTAGTTAGCGAGCCGAATCAATACATCATCCAGATGATTTAGACGCACGGCAGCTGAGAGAGCCTAAGGTCATAAAGCATCCAGAAGAACACCAACAGAATATAGCTAACAAAAAATGACAACAAAAAAACTAACAGGATAATTTTTGATGTTTTGTCGAAGGTGTGTTCAAAGTGTTGGTGTTGTGTGTATTAATCTAAGAAATAGGGCGGGGGACACAACGGATACTAGGTTGCAATTTTACATTGGACCACTTGCTACCCATTTTATAAACTACCACCTCCTGTCCATTTAACTGTTCTGCTAAAATAAAAAGTGCAAGAATCTCATTCAATTTATAAGAAGCCATTTCACGAAGTTTTCCTACAAGATTATGGAGATAGCCTCCTTAATTGGGGGATTTTATCGATAATTCCTTTAATTCTATTCCTGTTAGTCTTGTTCAAAGCAAAGTCACGATCTGGAATAATTGGAGCTAATATAACCATATCGATTTTATGGTGTATTACCCTTCTTGGATTTCATTTTATGATGTCTTTTGGGGAAGCTTTCGTTGAGGGCATCGATGATAAAAGATTTGCAACTTGGGGAGTATTGACCGTGATCACAATCATAATTTTTTCGTATCTTAACTCTCGAAAAAAACCTCTGCAGAACAAGG
>ENA-OQVM01003731-OQVM01003731.1-marine-metagenome-genome-assembly--contig:-NODE-3731-length-16232-cov-6.385268_pt1 | contig 16232 bp, 14 predicted proteins | sample MGYA00237776_ERZ505498 | MGnify/ENA primary metagenome ERZ505498 (study PRJEB26159, sample SAMN06265151) | marine metagenome | isolation source: Helgoland LTER site | place: Germany:Helgoland, sampling... | reverse complement strand
GAGCTGGTAGTGGTGATCACTGTTGGATCTGAGTAGTCTGAGCTTATCATGTTATCTCCTTGTTTTACCTGGGGTAATTTTATTATCAGAGAAAATTATTGTGCAGTGCTGTGAATCACTATTTAACTCTAACATGCTAGACTCAAGTTAAATACATAATTAATAAATCCTGAACAATCAAATCCTGAAGGGCTCATTCCTCCCCAAACATATGGTACCCCCATGAACTTTTTTGCATAAGAAATGATGGCATCTGATTTCTCAGAAACAATTTGTTGGATCTCCTGTAAACTGTCAGGTGGCGTATTTATTTCAGCAGTTTCTTGCTGTGCAAAGGACGGATTCCCTATGAAAAGGAACAATACGACAATTGTTGAATATAAGATCTTATCAAGCATTGGGACAGCAAAATTATAACTATTTTCTTGAACTTTCTCCTTCTCAAAGCTCAGATAACAATTAAAACCTCATAATAATGTTGCAAATAGACCTGAAACAGAAGAATGATTGGTGAAAATAAGTAACCACCAAGATTAGCCCTACTCCTACTTAATGATTGAAACTATACCTGTTTTAGGCTTAGTAAAATCATCATTGAATTCAATAATATAGTGATAAGAGGATATTGGAAGTAAATCACCATTGAGATATCCATTCCATGACCTAGAATTATAGTCCCCTGGGGTTGATTCGTATATTTTATTCCCCCACCTATTATATACACTTACTACATTCTCAGGATATAACATGTCAATATTTTCTAGTTTCCAGAAATCATTAATTTGATCATTATCTGGAGTAATCGCTGTTGGAATAATAATTTCGCATTCTTCAAAAAAGATGCTTACCAATTCAGGAGCACTTTCACAACCATTTTCAATTGATGTGACATAATAAACAGTTGACCCTAAAATCAAATCAGGGACATAGGAATTTGACAATGATAGGACCTGGCTTAGTTCCTCATCGGAATACCAAATATAGCTTCCGGAGCCTCCTGTAGCCTCAATTCCCAATGGAAGTTCATTCATGCAATACTTTGCATCTTCAGTAACAAAGGGAACGTCCGGTATAGAAAAAACGGTCAGCAAAACGGAATCAACAGAACTGCAGTTGAATTCATTGATTGCTACAACACTAAATAAAGTGGTTTGATCTCCAATAACTACCAATGATCCATCTGACTGAATAGTCCCAATATCAGTTAACCATTGATAAGAAAACGCTCCTTGAGGTATAATTTGAATCTCAGATCCATAACAAACAGAAGTGTCGATTACTGAAAAGTCAGGCAACAGATTGACAATCAAATTAAGATTTATAATAGAATCACACCCCCCAACAGCAGAGATCATTGTATCAATATAAAGCCCGCTATTATAGAGCGTATCTCCATTAAAGTCAAATCCACTGCCTGAACAAATGCTCACAAATTGAAAAGAGCTAATTACTGGTAGAACACTTATCAAAATAGAATCAACTAATACACAATCATTACTGTCAATTACTGTAACAGCATAAATTCCAGTGGTATCAATCATAATACTTTGGGAGACTTCTCCAGTATTCCACACCTGTACAGTAAATTCAGCAGGAACATCTAAAACAATCTCTGAACCAGGACAAATTTCCTGATCAACACCAAGATTAATACTATTTTGATTTACGACGATTGAATCTCGAATTACACCACAATTCAATTCCACGTCCACCCAATAAATTCCCTCACTGTCTACGGATAAAGATGAACCGGTTGAGCCATCACTCCACAAATAACTAATGTAAGTCGAATTCAGGGACAAATTAATAGTTTCTCCTAGACACAAGGTAGTATCTTCTCCCAAGTCGGGATCATTATGAATCTCGTAATCAAAAAGAACTTGTCCCTCAAAACCTGGTAAAGCACCATGAGACGTTCCCGCACATGGAGGTCCAGTGTGTAATACATTACCACTAGCCCCTCCATTGATAGTTGAGGTTAAAGTAACAGGAGCTATACTCGAAGACAAAACAATTGCTCCGCCGCCGCCGCCGCCGCCAGGTCCATGACAAGCAGAAGACCAAAGCGTACTTAAAATATCACCACCTTTACCTCCTTTGACATTAATGTTTAATGATGAGTTTAAATTTTCAGTTAATAAATAAACACATCCCCCAGCGCCTCCTCCTCCTGCACCTTCAGAATCAGAATTGCCAATTACATCAGCACCCGAAGCATCAATTGTATGTCCGTTTCCATTAATGGTTGGCGAAATCACAAAAGTGATACCCCCTCCGTTAGAACCTGCAGTAGCATTTAAATTGTTATCTCGATAACCACCGCCACCGCCGCCGCCTAAGAATGCTCTATAACCAGCGTAATCAATATTATATCCTCCTAAACCAAAAGAAACATTTAAAGGACAGGAACCATACCATTCGTTTCCCCCTCTCCCGCCTGCACCACCATTCCCACCACCACCAGCTCCTGGATTTCCGGTGTTGGAACCACCACCACCATTGGCAAGCGGCGCTCTATTCCCTTCTTGGCCCATTGGAGCTTCTGCAATACCTTCTCCCTTTTTACCCGAACTTGTTGTAGCCCAATTCGAATCACCACATCCGAAGGACCCAGTATAAACGTCACCACCTGTAAATCCCAAACCTGAATTAATAATATCAGAATTAAACGTTATACTATTGGTCGCCTCAATAGCTAACACACCTCCACTACTACCATTCCAGGCTTCAGCAGTAAGTGCTCCTGAAATAGTAACGTCAGAATACACGGGAACTTTAACGAGTTGAACATGACCCGAAATCTCATATGATTCACATAAATCAGATTCAAAAGTAATTATTGGGCCAACGATAGACTCAATATTTCTAAATTCAAAATTCCCCGCATTATTTAATGACGTTATTATACCAAAATCAGAAATATTTCCAGTTGTTATTGTGGCTCCCTTCATTTGAATTACGAGTACTTTGTCACCCTCCAAAAACCCTAATGTACTTGCGACTTGAACCGAATTAGTAGAAACACTTGTTACCTCAGTGTAAGAATTTACAACTCCTGATATTGATTGGTTATAGGCATTAAAACAACACGTAATTAAAAAGAAAAATAAGGGATAAAACTTCATCTATTTTTTTGATTGGATTAAATCTACAAAATTTAAAAATCGTATCAAAAAGTAAGCAAAGAATAAGCAAAATAACTTCTAAATCGAAAAAATAAATCTTCCAAAAGAAAAAATAACTATTTTAGAATCTAAATTAAATAATAAGGTGTCCATAATTGATATTCAAAGTCTTACAAAAATGTATTATAGCATTGGAGAATTATCTAAAATGCTAGAAGTCAATGCCTCATTATTGAGGTTTTGGGAAAAAGAGTTTGGCCTTAAAGTTTCAAAAAGAAATAAAAAAGGAAATCGCTTATACTCAGTTAAAGAAATTGAAGTGATCAATCGGATCTATGCATTGGTCAAAGTAAACGGATATACCTTAGACGGTGCTAAAAAAGCGTTGAAAGACAAATCCGTGCAACCCGAAATTGATGAAACTCAGCTCGTAATTACTAAGCTGTCTAAGATTAAAAAAAGGCTCATTAATTTAAAATCTTAAGACCTTTTGTCTAAATCCCTTTCTACAGACAAAAAATCAAAATCGCATTTATCTTTAAATATTTTATATCTGTTTTTAGCTACAATATCATAAAAATAGTCTCTAATAAATCTGGGGATCAGCCAACCCAGATAAAAAAACAAGCAGTACCATTTCAAAAAAGGCAATAAACGTAGAGCTGCTGTCGATTTAGTATATAGAACATCATTATTGTAAAAATAAAAAGTGCTCATGTCAATTTCAAAAATCCCTTTATTAGAAAGGAATTCTTTTGCATATTCTCCTTGCAACGAGCTAAATTTCAAAATCTCGCCTTTTTCATGCCTTAAAATAAAATGGACGGCTTTCGAACAAAATGGACACGATGCGTCGTAAAATACAATGGGATTTTTCAAAGCAATTTCTTTAAATCAGTATTAATATAGTTAGGAACTTTTAACATGTACGAACCATACCAGGAAAACATTTCACCATTAACTAAAACAATTTTGGACTCAGGGAATTTTTTTTGAAAATAATCTATATGTCTCGTAGTAAAAGGAAAAGGTTCCGAACTTAAAAATACGTAATCAGGAGAATCTATAGATAAGTCATCCAAATCAGGGTATCTATCTATTTCGCAGTGATTTATAAATCCTAAGGTATTCATTATCGATCCAATGTAGGTAAAGTTACCAACGACATAATTGGGCTCGTGCCAAATAAAATACAATACACTTTTATCCTGACCAATATTACTGATTCCTTTAAACGAATTACGAATGGAATCTAGCAAAACTCGACATTCATTGGTTCGATATAAAACGGGGCCCAACTCTTCTATCATATCCATGGCATCATTAAATGAATTGACATCACTCATCCAAACCGGAAACTGATTTGACAAGATATTGATCTCTTCCTCAGTATTTTCCTCCTTGTTTCCAATGATTAAATCAGGTTGTAAAGCTTTAATTTTATCCAAATTAAGTTTTTTCGTGCCTCCTACCCTTGTTTTACTTTTGAACCATACGTGAGGATGAATACAAAACTTCGTGATACCGACAACTTCCTTATCAAGCTCTAGATGATGAAGAAAATCAGTAATTGAAGGAACCAGTGAAATGATTCGTATTGGTCTACCCGAAATAAAAACTTCCCGTCCTAGTTGATCGACAAAAGTTTTATTTGCCATTATGACATTGCTGAAATGATATCGTATCTAGTGACAATGTGGTGCGTATCATTAGACATTTTAACCAATACCGCTGGCGTATCTTTATTGATTAATTTACATAATTCATCAACTGTGGCTCCGTAATTTACAATTGGAAACACAGGACCCATAATTGAAGAAATAGGCGCATCACTTAGCTCTGGATGATCCACTAAAGACTGGTATATGGCACTATCATCTACGGAACCTACAAACTTATTGTCCTTCATCACTGGAATTTGAGAGATGCCGAATTTGCGCATTTTGGCAATAGCATGAGAAACCAACTCTTCTGCAAATACAGAAACAAGTGGCTTGTTTTCATGTTCATTCACAAGGTCTTCCGCTGTAACAACTGTATTTTCAAGAAAACCTCTTTCTCTCATCCAATCATCGTTATACATCTTTCCCACATATCGACTTCCTGAATCATGTAAAAGAACCACGACAACATCATCCTTTTTAAAATGTTTTTTTAATTGGAGCAAGCCTTTAACAGCTGCTCCACAAGAGTTTCCTGCAAAAATACCTTCTTCGCGAGCCATTTTTCTCGTATAAACCGCAGCATCCTTGTCTGTCACCTTTTCAAAGCCATCTATTACATCAAAATTCACATTCTCTGGAAGTATATCTTCCCCTATTCCCTCTGTGATGTATGAATAAATCTCATTTTCATCGAAGATTCCAGTTTCGTGATATTTCTTAAATACTGAACCATATGTATCAATTCCCCAAATTTTAATATTAGGGTTTTTCTCTTTTAAGAATTTTCCAACTCCAGATATGGTACCTCCTGTTCCAACTCCAACTACAAAGTGAGTGATTTTCCCTTCTGTTTGCTCCCAAATCTCAGGTCCAGTCTGCTCATAATGGGCGATTGAGTTTGAAGGGTTGTCGTATTGATTCACATACCAAGAATTAGGTGTTTCTTCAGCAATTCTTTTTGAGGTCGAGTAATAAGATCTAGGATCTTCAGGAGCAACATCTGTTGGACATACAATTACTTCAGCGCCCACAGCTCTTAAAATATCAAACTTTTCTTTGGATTGCTTATCCGTAGAAACACAGATCAGGCTATACCCTTTAACTATTGCAGCCAAAGCTAGACCCATACCTGTATTTCCGGAAGTTCCTTCGACAATGGTACCACCAGGTTGTAAGCGACCATCTACTTCAGCGTCTTCAACCATCTTTACAGCCATTCTATCCTTAACAGAACTCCCTGGATTGAAGTATTCTACTTTAGCCAATACAGTTGCCTCAACCTCTTTGGTTACCTTATTCAGTCTAACCAAAGGCGTATTTCCAATTGTTTCAAGAATATTATTTGATACCTTCATACCTCTTTAATTTTCTGCAAAGTTAACCATAATAGAACAATTTATCTGACAATAACGCGAGAAATCAATTCCTGAATTTAATTACCTTTAAACCTCTATGAAGAATACCATCTCTCTTATATTTTTATTGTTTTTTATGGCCGCTCTAAAAGGACAAATATCTGAATGCCCTATTCTTCCAAGCCCGGTAGTCTATAAGAAAGGGAAAGGAACATTATACCTACCGAAAAAGATAAGTATACAGGTGCTTCCTAAAGGTGACAGAGGTCATCTTCCCGATTCTTCGAGATCGCAATTAGAATTATTGCTTCAAACTCATCACTCGATTTCAATAACTGATACTGCAGGAAGCCCATTTATACGTTTTCAGAAGCTAAAAAATGTCCCTCAAGATTTTTATTCAATTGCGGTAAACGACCAATTAATCATCTCATATGCAAATGAAAAAGCATTGTATTATGCATTTCAGTCTTTGATTCAACTCATTCAAACTGAAGAAGACATCAAGTATATTCCAAAAGCATTTATTCAAGATTATCCAAAATTTGAGTGGAGGGGTTTGCATTTGGACGTTTCAAGGCATTTTTTTACTGTCGAAGAAGTAAAAAAATATATAGACCTGATGGCGATGTATAAATTCAACATCTTTCATTGGCACTTAACTGAGGATCAAGGATGGAGAATTGAAATCAAAAAATACCCCAAATTGACTGAAGTTGGATCATGGAGAGACAGCACCTTAAAAAACCACTATACAACCACTCCACGCAGTTATGAAAAAACGAGATATGGAGGGTTTTATTCACAAGAAGACATCACAAACATTGTGAATTACGCAAACGAAAGACACATAACCATTGTGCCTGAAATCGAAATGCCCGGACATAGCCGAGCTGCTCTTGCTGCATACCCTGAGTTTTCTTGTACGGAAAAAAAATTAGAAGTGCCCGGAACATGGGGTGTTTTTGATGATATTTATTGCACAAAACCACAAACATTCGAATTCATAGAAAACATACTTGATGAAGTCACTAAATTGTTTCCAGGAAAATATATTCATATTGGAGGAGATGAGGCTCCCAAGACAAGATGGAAGAATTGTGATCAATGCCAAAAAACAATTGAATCAAATGGATTAAAAAACGAACATGAGTTACAAAGCTATTTCATCAAAAAGATTGAAAAATACCTTCAATCGAAAAATAAAAAGCTCATTGGATGGGATGAGATATTGGAAGGTGGCTTATCGTCAACTTCAACCGTTATGTCTTGGCGAGGGGTTAAAGGAGGAATTGCAGCCAGTAAAAGAGGGAATTATGTAGTTATGACTCCAGGCACCCATTGTTATTTTGACCATTACCAGGGGAAAGGGAGTGACGAGCCCCTTGCTATTGGAGGTTATACTACTTTGGAGAAAGTCTATCAATTCAATCCTATTCCAAAAGAACTAAATGTTGGTGAATCTAGCTTCATTTTGGGAGGACAAGCAAATCTATGGACAGAATACATTCCCTCATTTAAGCATCTAGAATACATGGCATATCCCCGTGCTATTGCCTTAAGTCAATCTCTTTGGTGTACAGAAAAAACACCTTACTCAGCATTTTTTAAAATTCTTCAAGATGTTCATTTCAAGAAATTAGATGTATTAGGAGTTAACTATTCAAAAACGAGTTTAAAACCAATTGTCAAGTTTAAAAAGGAAAAAGAAGGAATGAGTATTGAACTACAATCGAATAACAAAAATGAAAAATTTAATACTGTTATTTACTCTACAGACTGTAAAGCGGACTTAAAGCTAACCCTGGGTTCAAACCAACCCCTCTTGATCAATAGAACAAAACATGAGCCGATTAATAGTGAATTCAGTTTTACAAGCTCACTTACTGGTTTATCTTCGAATATCAATATTGTTAATCATCTTGGGCTTGGTACCGAAGTGAACTACATCACTCAACCAAATCCACAATATAATTACTCCCCTATCGTAATTGTAAATGGTGAAAACGGTACACGTCCATGGAAAGGTCATCAATGGATTGGATTCGATACCAGCACAATTGTTTTTGAAATCATTTTACCTAAACGAAAAAAGATCAATTCAATCCACCTCAGTTTTTTGGAATCGAATGGTTCATGGATATACTTACCCAAATCGATTCAGATTCAAAATTTAAAGAAGAAAAGAATAAAAACCTTTAAATCTGAGATTATTAACTCTGAGCTCGTAAACATCAATATTGGTAGACGCTTGAAAAAAATTAGATTCATTATCGATAATGTCAAACTCATTCCGGACAATCATCCTGGAGCAGGTCATACCCCTTGGACATTTATTGATGAAATTGAATTTCATTAACAAATATTGAGAACATACATTCAAACTAAACTTATTTTAAACCTTTCGTTTTATCTGATGTTGTTACTTTTGCACAAAGATTAATTTATGTCAGAAAGAAATTGGACTTCCATTAAATCCTACGAAGACATCACATTCAACTATTGTAAGGGCGTTGCCCGTATTGCATTTAATAGACCTGAAGTCAGAAATGCTTTTCGTCCAAAAACAGTAGATGAAATATTGGATGCTCTAATTATTTGCCATGAAAGTCAAGAAATAGGTGTCGTTTTAATTTCGGGAGAAGGTCCATCTCCAAAAGATGGTGGATGGGCATTTTGTTCGGGAGGCGACCAGCGTGTTAGAGCCCCAAGAGGTTACAAAGGAACAGATGGCGTTAGCAAATTCAACATTTTAGATGTTCAAAGACAAATTCGCTTTATGAATAAAGTAGTGATTGCTGTAGTCCCAGGATGGGCTGTGGGTGGTGGACATAGTCTGCATGTTGTTTGTGATTTAACTTTAGCCTCTAAAGAACATGCGATTTTTAAGCAAACCGATGTAGATGTTGCCAGTTTTGATGGAGGTTTTGGATCTGCTTACCTCGCACGACAAGTCGGTCAAAAGCGGGCTAGAGAAATTTTTTTCCTAGGTGCCAGTTATTCAGCACAAGAAGCATTTGAAATGGGCATGGTAAATAGAGTTGTACCCCATGATGAATTGGAACAAACCGCATTTGATTGGGGACAAGAAATTCTTAAAAAGAGTCCTACCGCCATTAAGATGTCTAAATTTGCTTTTAACCTTATTGATGATGGATTGGTAGGTCAACAAATATTTGCGGGGGAAGCAACTCGGCTCGCTTATATGACTGATGAAGCGGTTGAAGGTAGAGATGCATTCCTAGAAAAAAGAGAACCGAATTTTAAACAATACCCCAAATTCCCATAAATATGTCAGTAAGAAATCAAGAACCTAAATCACTATGGAATCATTTTGCAGATTTAAATGAAGTGCCTAGGCCATCAAAAAAAGAAGAACGCGTTATCGCATTCATGATGGATTTTGGTCATTCGTTAAATTTAGAAACGATCAAAGATCACATTGGAAATGTAATCATAAAAAAACCAGCGAGTCCAGGTATGGAAAACCGTAAAAAAGTTATTCTTCAGTCTCATTTAGACATGGTTCACCAAAAAAACAATGATACCGTATTCGATTTTGACAATGAAGGAATTCAGATGCGCGTTAAAGGCGATTGGATTGATGCAGAAGGCACTACTCTAGGCGCCGACAATGGGATTGGCGTTGCTACTATTATGGCTACATTATCGTCAAACGATATAGAACACCCAGCTATTGAAGCATTATTCACCATCGATGAAGAAACTGGAATGACAGGAGCCAAAGAAATGGACGGAAGTATGTTTGATGGTGAAATACTTCTTAATCTTGACACTGAAGATGATGACGAATTATCAATAGGTTGCGCTGGAGGCATTGACACAAACACTTCATATAGTTATACTTCAGAGCCAATTATAAATGGAAGTAAATGCTTTGAAATATCTATTAAAGGTCTACTAGGTGGCCACTCTGGAATGGATATCGATTCCGGTAGAGGGAATGCAAATAAATGGCTATCCAGAATACTTTGGACGCTATCACAAAAAATCAATGTGCAATTATTGTCATTCGATGGAGGGGGATTAAGAAATGCCATCCCTAGAGAAGCATCATGTTTTGTCGCCATTAAGAACACGGAATGTGATTCCTTTTTAGATATTTTTGGGAATATGGTCGAAACTTTTAAAAATGAATATGATTCAATTGAAAGTCAAATGGACTTTTCTTTTAAGGAAACCAATAGTTCTAGCGACGCTGTTTCAAGTAAAGACTTCAAAAAAATTGTAAATACATTATGCTCTGTTCATAATGGCGTATTCAGAATGAGTCCTGATATAGATGGATTGGTTGAAACATCATCAAGTTTGGCTCGAGTTGAAATTAAAAATGGATTATTTATTACTCAATCACTTCAAAGAAGCAGCGTCGATACCACTCGAGATGAAGTAGCCATGACAATTAAAAGTTCTTTTGAAAATATGAATTGTGAGGTTGTTCAATCTGGAGAATACCCGGGATGGCAACCAAATCCGAATTCAAAAATCCTTGTAATCATGGAGCAACTTTACAAAGATATGTTTGAAGAGGACCCACAAGTAAAGGCATGTCATGCAGGTTTAGAATGCGGTATATTAGGAAAGCACTTACCAGATGTTGACATGATATCATTTGGACCAAATATTCGAGCAGCCCATTCTCCCGATGAGAAAGTACAAATATCCTCTGTTCAAAAGTTTTGGAAATTTTACTTAGAAACATTGAATCAAATTCCTGTACAATAGAATTGATTAAAATCAGTTAAATTTAAAGATAGAAAAGACATATGCAATTCGAGTTAAATACCATTGAAGAAGCCGTTGAAGATATAAAAAACGGTAAGGTCATCATAGTTGTTGATGATGAAGGCCGAGAAAATGAAGGTGATTTTCTAACCTCTGCTCGTAATGCAACGCCTGAGCTAATCAACTTTATGGCTACACACGGCCGTGGATTAATTTGTGCACCGCTAAGTCAAAAAAGGTGTGATGCGCTTGGATTAGAGCTCATGGTGAAAAATAATTCAGCGGCTTATGAGACTCCCTTTACTATAAGTGTTGACTTAATTGGACACGGATGTACTACAGGTATTTCAGCAAGTGACAGATCCAAAACAATCCTTGCCATGATTGACCCAAACACAAGACCTGAAGAGCTTGGAAAGCCAGGACATATTTTTCCTTTAAGGGCCCGAAATGGCGGTGTATTAAGAAGAGCTGGACATACTGAAGCAGCTATAGATTTATCGCGATTGGCTGGACATGAAGAGGCTGGAGTAATTGTAGAAATATTGAACGAGGACGGTACAATGGCCCGTTTACCTGAGCTTATAAAAATTGCAAAAAAATTTAACCTTAAGCTGATTTCAATTGAAGACTTAATTAAATATAGGATTCAAAATGAAACTTTAATATCAAAAACAATCGATGTGAAAATGCCTACCACTGTTGGTGATTTTCAACTACATGCTTTTAAAAACGTTCACAATCAACAAGATCACCTCGCTTTGGTGAAAGGAGAATGGGAGGAAGACGAACCTGTTTTAGTAAGAGTTCATTCTTCATGTATTACAGGAGATATTTTTGGCTCGTGCCGATGTGATTGCGGTCCACAATTGCAAGCCGCAATGGAAAAGATTGAAGCAGAGGGAAAAGGTATCGTAGTATATATGAATCAAGAAGGTCGCGGTATTGGTCTTGCAAACAAAATGCGTGCATATGCCCTCCAAAACCAAGGGTTTGATACAGTTGAAGCAAACCATAGGTTGGGTTTTGAGGATGATGAGAGAAATTTCAAAATAGGAGCTGAAATTTTACGCTTAATGGGCTTTGAATCAGTCCGCCTTATGACAAATAATCCAAAAAAAGTAGCCTCCATGGAGGCGGTGGGGATAACTGTGTCTGAACGTGTACCTCTTAAAGTTGGTTCGAACCCATTAAATGAGAAGTATTTAAAAACTAAGGCTAAAAAAAGTGGCCACATTTTATGAATCCTAAATTTCATGATCTTGTAGTAACCCATTGGGGCGCAAGGTTTATGGGATATACTTTGCCGGTTGCAATAGGTCGAAGTGGGATTGCTGAAAAAGTTGGTGAAGGGGATGGCATTACCCCAATTGGTAACTTTTCGATTAAAAGTATTGGTTTTCGTAATGATCGTATTTCCTTAATCTCTCCAAATATTGAAAAAAAACATACCCGACTAAATGATCTATGGTCTGACGATCCAGCAGATAAAAATTACAATCATAAAGTTTATTCTAATGATTATTCCTTTAGTCACGAAAAACTTCGCAGGTCAGATGATATATATAATGCGTATGGAGTATTAGATTATAATTGGCCAAATGCTGTGCCCGGTAAGGGTAGCGCTATTTTTGTACATGCTTGGAGACGGCCGCGTTACCCCACAGAAGGCTGTATAGCCTTTGATATTTTTGATCTTATATGGATTTTTGAAAATTGGAATTTTAATAGTCGCGTGATTGTAAAATAATAGACTTAAGAATAATTGCGTTCACCAAATATTGCGGAGCCTACACGAATATGTGTTGCCCCCATTGTAATAGCACTCTCAAAATCACCACTCATTCCCATGGACAAGCCTGTAAGACCATTTCTGTATGCGATTTTTCTCAGTAATCCAAAATGAAGTGATGGCTCTTCATTGATGGGTGGTATGACCATCAAGCCTTTGATTGGCAAATCAAGGGACAGGCAATCTGCAATGAATTGATCAGCTTTACTTGGAATTACGCCTGATTTTTGTTCTTCTTCACCAGTATTGATCTGGATGAACATCTCAGGTGCTTTCCCTTGGGTTTGGATTTCGTTTGATAGCTTTTGTGCTAACTTCAAGCGATCAACAGTATGAATAGCATCAAATAGACCTACAGCCTGTTTTACTTTGTTACTTTGCAGCGGCCCTATTAAATGTACCTTGATATTTGGAAATTGTTCACGAAACATAGGCCATTTATCCATTGCTTCTTGAACTTTATTTTCACCAAATATTTGATGGCCTTGTTCAAGGACGCTTAGAACCCTACTATTTGGTTGGATTTTTGATACAGCTAATAATTGTGTGCTTCCAATATCTCTTTTGGCATCTTTTTCTGCCGTTTCAATTTTTGATTTAATAATATTTAAAGACATCAAATTCCCTACTTATAAAAAAAGGGCACCCGAAGGCGCCCTTTAAATTCTTCAAATCCAGTTTGGATTAGAATGCGAATGATACGCCTGCGTACATTTCGTTGTCTGAAGAAGTACCAGCAGCGAAAGTAGCGCCGCCACCTAGAGCTGTAGTTGCAGTTGCAGTCCAAGCATCAGTTTCATCAACACCGTATGTTAATGCAAATCCACCTGCTGTGTAACCTAAGTCCACATCCCATGTGCTGTTGTTTGCAGATTCTACAGATACAGATACACCGTTAAGTGTTGTTGCAGCACCAATTGTTTGAACTGATTCAGCACCAGCTACTTGATCTGTGTCAGCTGAAATTGTTACTGTATCGTTTAAAGCGTAAGACATAGCTAAAGAAGCTGAAGTACCTGCAGCTGTTTCAGAACCAAGTAATGTGAACGCCATTCCGCTTGCTGTGTATCCAGCTGAGAAAGATGTCGCTTTTGCAGAGTCTGTATCAGCTGCTGCTGCGCCTACTGAGTGTGCCACTGTCACAGCAACTGCACCAATAGTTGTTGAATATGAAACATCATGAGCTGTAGCGTCATCGTACAAGTTGTCGATACCACCATTATCAAATGTTAATGTACCAAAAGTACCTGACATAGATACTGCACCAAGACCAGCTGTTCCGCCGTCTTTGCCATCTAATTCGAAATCACCTGCGTCAATTTCATCACCAGCGTCAATGTTTACTGTTGCTGAGAATGAGATACCGTTGTCAGTTGCGCCTGTCATTGTGAAATCTACGCCTGCATTACTGTAAACGCCGTCACCACTATTAGATCCAACAGTACCAGTTGCAGCAGCTAAGTTTGCTTTTGCGTCTGAAAGTGCAGCAGCTGCTGTCATAGCTAATACTTCTGTTGTCGCATGAGCTACCAACGATTCAGCGGCGCGTACTGCGTCTTTATAATCGTTTAATGCAGCGGCACTAACAGTGCCAGTGCCTGCAACCAATGCTGTAGCTGTACCTGGAGTTAATACATCAGAAACTTCTGTTGCAGCTGTGTGTGATGCTGGGGTAGCTGGAACTTTGCCAGCAACTGTTGCAACGTAGTCAAGACCTGAGTAAATACCCGCAGCTGCATGACCAGTAATTGTGATGTCCGCAGAAGCCATTCCAGCTGTTGCGACTAATGCTGTAGTAGCAATAAGTAATTTTTTCATTTTTAAATTCCTCGTAGAGTTATTCATATTTAGGACCTCCGCTGGAGAATCCAGTGAGATATATAAGCTTCTTGATGATTTCGATGCTTTGGGTCAACAATTTCAGTAATTTTTATTGATAGATTATTATTACTGATGCAAACATATCACACCATGATTTTGAACTTATTTATAAATACATAAAAAAATATGGCATCTAAAATCCAACTTGAGAAGATCTGATATCAGTGATAACAACATTACTGATATCAAATTCCTGGAAAAAAAATGAACTATTTGTTTAAATGTAAGTCCCTATTATTAATCTGCGTTATTTTACAATCATGTAGCACAGTAGAAAAAACTGACATAGACAAAGCTAAGGATGAAAAGGCTACTTCTACCACAACTGACCAACCGAAGAAAAAAGGCATAGTATTAATTGATGACAATGGGAAACTTGGAGATCTTTTCAAAAGCGGTAGTGATGAAATAGGATCTGTAAATAAATATCTTTGGCAGGCGTCTATTGAGGTTTTGAATTTTCTCCCTATCAATTCAGCTGATCCGTTTTCTGGACTTATAGTTTTTGGCAAAGGCAAAGCACCAGGATCTTCACAATCCTATGATGCTACGATATATATAAGTGATCCAGCCCTTGATGCGCGGTCACTCAGTGTTACAGTACGATCATCAAATGGAACTGTCAGCTCAGAAGCAAAACGTGAAATTGAACTCGCAATATTAAGTAGAGCCCGTCAGTTGCGATTAAAAGAACTAAATTTATAAGACATATGGATATTAATCCAATTGTTGTTCGCCGGGCACTGTTCCGGCGTCCTACGTTTAAAGGTAAATAAATAATGCGTTATAATGCAAAAGTAACTGAGCCAAAGTGGCAATCTGCCTGGAATTCTTCAGAAAGTTTTAAAGCTATTCCCGACGAACGTGAAAAATACTATGTCTTAGAAATGTTTCCCTATCCATCAGGTCGTATACATATGGGTCATGTGAGAAATTATACAATGGGTGATGTGGTAGCTCGGTATAAATCTGCGGCTGGCTTCAATGTATTACATCCCATGGGTTGGGATGCGTTTGGAATGCCGGCTGAAAATGCAGCAATGGAGAAAAATGTCCATCCTGGTGATTGGACTTATCAGAATATCGCTGATATGCGAGCTCAATTAAAACCCATGGGTCTTTCAATTGACTGGTCACGTGAATTTGCAACGTGCGATCCAGAGTATTATGGGCAACAACAGTCAATGTTTATTGATATGATGTCCAAGGGATTAGTATATCGTAAAAATGCTGTCGTAAATTGGGATCCAGTTGATATGACAGTTCTAGCAAATGAGCAGGTTGAAAACGGAAAAGGGTGGAGATCAGGCGCATTAGTTGAGCGTAAAGAGTTAACGCAGTGGTTTTTTAAGATATCAGAATATTCAGAAGAATTACTAAGTGCACTCGATGGTTTAGAAAGCTGGCCAGAAAAAGTGCGTACCATGCAGAAAAACTGGATTGGTAAATCACAGGGTTTGCAGTTTGATTTTAAAACTACTGATGCTCCTGTTGGTTTTGAAAAATTAGAAGTATATACAACGCGACCTGATACATTGTTTGGTGCATCATTTGCGGCAATTTCTTGTGATCATCCCTTAGCAAAAGAATTAGAAAAAAATAATTCTGACATAGCTAATTTTAATTTAGAGTGTAGGCAAATAGGAACTACCCAAGAAGCTTTAGAAAC
>ENA-OQVM01003726-OQVM01003726.1-marine-metagenome-genome-assembly--contig:-NODE-3726-length-16238-cov-8.769259_pt1 | contig 16238 bp, 17 predicted proteins | sample MGYA00237776_ERZ505498 | MGnify/ENA primary metagenome ERZ505498 (study PRJEB26159, sample SAMN06265151) | marine metagenome | isolation source: Helgoland LTER site | place: Germany:Helgoland, sampling... | reverse complement strand
CGCTATTGGGGCTGCCCGATCCCTGTTGTTCACTGTGACGACTGTGGCGTGGTACCTGAGGCGAAGGAAAACCTGCCTGTTGAACTGCCGTATGACGTCAGCTTTGATGTCCCCGGCAATCCGCTGGATCGTCACCCGACATGGCGCGACTGTGCCTGCCCGTCATGCGGCAAGCCTGCGCAGCGGGAAACGGACACAATGGATACATTTGTGGATTCGTCTTGGTATTTCGCTCGCTTTACTGCCCCAGATGCCGAAACGCCAACCAATATGGAAGACGCCGCCTACTGGATGAACGTCGACCAGTACATCGGCGGCATTGAACATGCGATTTTGCACCTGCTCTACAGTCGTTTCTTTGCCCGCGCGATGCACATGACAGGCCATTTGCCGGAAAGTGCGTCCGAACCATTTAATGCACTGTTCACGCAAGGCATGGTGACGCATGAAATTTATGTGACACGCGATGAAAAAGATCGTCCCGTCTATCACCTGCCCGAAAACATCGAGTGGACCGAGAGCGGTGCACGCCTTGGCGCAACTGGTGAAGCGGTCGATGTGATCCCATCTGCCAAAATGTCGAAATCCAAAAAGAACGTTGTCGATCCCGATGATATTTTGGCGAAGTACGGTGCTGATACAGCCCGCTGGTTCGTACTGTCCGACAGCCCGCCAGAACGCGATGTGGAATGGACAGCTTCTGGTGCCGAGGCGACATTTAAGCATCTGAACCGTGTGCACCGTGTGGCGTCAGAAATTGCTGCGATGGATGACAGCACCAGTCAGGGTGATGAAGACCTGTTGCGCGCAATGCACAAGGCCATTCACGACATTACAATGGGCGTCGAATCCTTTGGTTTTAATGCAGCGATTGCAAAGCTTTATGCCTTTGCAAATGTTCTTGCGAAATCAAAGGCGGGTGGCGGCGCGAAACGACAAGCTGCCAAGGCGCTGGCGCAGCTTATGTCCCCCATGACCCCACATTTGTCCGAGGAAATCTGGGGTATGCTCGGCGGCAAAGGATTGATTGCAAATGCGCCCTGGCCCGTCGCGGATGAGGCTATGTTGGTTGAAGACAGCATCACTATGCCAATCCAGATCAATGGCAAGCGGCGCGCAGAAATTCAGGTGGCTGCGGATGAATCGAAAGAAGCTGTCGAAGAAATTGTGATGGCGCTCGATGTCGTTCAAACTGCTCTTGCGGGTGCTTCACCCAAGAAACTGATCGTTGTCCCAGGACGGATTGTGAACATTGTCATCTAAACTTATCCCTCGTCGCGCAGTGCTTGTCAGCCTTTTGGGCCTGGCAGGCTGCGGCTTTGCGCCGATTTATGGCGGGGGCGAAGGGTTCAGAGAGCAGGTCACATTTGAAACTGGCCAAAGTGTCGCAGGGTTTCGTCTGAAAGAGCGGCTAGAGGTTCGGCTGGGGCGCAGTACTGCACCAGAATTTGTTCTAAGGGTCAGACTGCGTTCACGTCAGCGGGCAGCAGCGATTACAGCCGAAGGCGATACGTCGCGGCTGAATATCGTGGGGACTGCAAGTTGGTCTTTGCGCAACATCAGCGACGGCAAACAGATTGACGCGGGAGAGGTCGAAGCCTTTACCAGTTATTCTGCAACAGGATCAACAATCGCAACACAAGCCACCCGCGATGACGCCGAGGCGCGCTTGTCAGTGATCCTTGCCGATCTGATCGTCAGTCGCCTGTTAGTCCTTTCCGCAGAGCCGCAGCAATGAAGCTGACAGGCGCAGGCGCACAGAACTATTTTCGCAAGCCTGACCCCTCTCATACCGCGCTCTTGATCTTTGGTGCCGACCCCATGCGCGTGGCGGACAAACGTCAACAAGTCATCGCTACGCTGGTCGGCCCGCAAGGCGAAGAGGAAATGCGCCTGACGCGGATCAATGCCGGTGATCTGCGCAAGGACCCTGCTTTGCTGGATGACGCGATCAAGGCGCAAGGGTTCTTTCCAGGGCATCGCGTCGCCTTTGTAGAGGATGCCACCGACGGGTTATCAAAAGTCATCGACGCGGCATTGGCAGATTGGCAGCCGGGTGATGCCCAAGTGATCATCACAGCCGGACAGCTGACTGGAAAGTCAGCTCTGCGCAAAGTCGTCGAAGGGCATAGAAATGCCGTAGCGATTGGTCTGTACGATGACCCACCGACCATCGCAGATATTGAGCAGGCGCTGAAAGATGCAGGTATTCCACAGCCAGAACGGGACGTTATGGAAACGCTCATGTCGCTTGCCAATAGTCTAGAGCCCGGTGATTTCAGGCAAACGGTCGAAAAGGTCAGCTTATATAAACGTGGTGACGACACACCTCTCAGTATCGAAGATGTGACCGTAAACGCGCCACAGTCGGCAGAAGTTGATGTGGATGATGTGCTCGAAGTTGTCGCGACAGGGCAGGCCGATCTTTTGGGGCCGCTGCTGCGCAGTCTTTATGCGCAAGGTGTCGCGCCTGTGACCCTATGCATTGGTGCAATGCGGCATTTTCGCAGGCTGCATGTGGTGGCATCCGATCCCGGCGGGCCCGCAGCAGGGGTTGGCAGGCTCCGGCCACCGGTATTCGGCCCCCGCCGCGACAAGATTGTAGGTCAAGCAAGCCAATGGGGACGGGACAGATTGGAGAAGGCTCTGACAGCGCTTACAGATGTTGACCTGCAATTGCGTTCCGCGAACACAGCCCCGCAAAATGCGCTTATGGAGCGTACGTTGATCCGGCTTGCCATGATGGCACGGCGTTAAAACGAAAAAGGCAGGCCGAAGCCTGCCTTTCTAATAAGATCAAAGATCTTAAATATTAGCTGTCAGCTGCTGCTGCGATCAGAAGCGCTGCAAGCACACCGAGAACGATGTATGTTGGGCTTACAGAAGAACCTGCTGGCTCTGCCATTGGCTCTGCCATTACGACTGGTGCTTCCATTACTTCGTCAGCCATGCCGCCAGCTGTAGCGGCAACGCCGGAAACTGCGAGTGCTGCTGCTGCAGCAAGTGTTGTTGTAAAGCGCATTTTGATACTCCATTCATGCACGGGGCGGTTCGGCCAAAGCGTGACCCATCCACATATGTCTATTGAATCAGGGAATTGAGCAGAATCCTAGGTGAAAAATTTTGCAAAAATAACCCTAGCCGCCTCAACGAAGGCAAAACCGGTGCCGACCCTTGTGATACGGCGGCAAGGATTCCAAATTTTACCAACAAAAAAAGGCACTTAAGATGTCGTTGCGGGCTGATCCCATCTGGCAGATTAGCCTTTGACATGCAGTCTGGGAATCGCATTTCTCCGCCGCAAGTTGCATTCATGCAACAATCTGATGCTCGGATTTAGCGTCCTTCTGCGCGTCATCTGATCATCAATTAGGAACGATGCGTCAACTTCTTGTTAAGGCTATTTCTGCAAGACTGGATCATGTTTGTTTCGCATGCCTGCCAGTTGATTATCTTTCCGGACCCGCTTGGTGCAAGTCTGGAACAGTGCCAGATTTTGCATCCTTGGCTGGATGCATCCGCCGCTGCCACATGGCGTGATGGCCATCTCTATCCGGATATGCCCCCCCGCGACGCGCTTGTAAAAATACAGGCAACGCACGAAGCTGTGTCTACCTATACCAAGATCGCAATTGTCGAAAACCCGTACAAACGTCTTGTGCGTTTGTACGACCAGATTGTTCTGAAAGACCCCTTTTGGCGACTGCGTCGTATGGCCGGTTTCGCGAACCCTTCATTTCCGTCATGGCTAGAAAATACGAAGGCATCCGGCCCCGGGTGCTGGGAGACTTTTCTGCCCAGCTTGGCAGAGGTTTGGCGCTTGGTCAGCGGACCAGTGGGCAGGTGGTGTGATTGATCACTATGTGCGGGCCGATAGCCTGACGCGCGACTTGCAGCGGGTATTTCGGCAGTTGAAGATCGCACCGTTTCTGACCGCAGGTGCACCTCAGAACGATCCAGATTTGTATGCTGCTTTACAGCGATACGATTCTCATACTTCGGCACTCATCCGTGACCGCTACAGTTTTGATTTGAGTATCGTTCAAGATCAGAAACTGCATCCCGTACGCGTTGCATAGCAGGTTTATCTACCCTTCGCATAAGCTGCAGCAGACCGTCCGGCGTACCGCCCTGTCGCCATACAACCTGTGATCAAATAGCCCCCTGTCGGGGCTTCCCAGTCCAGCATTTCGCCGGCACAAAAGACACTAGGTCGTTTCACAAGCATCAGCTGACCGTCCAGCGCGTCAAATCTGACACCGCCAGCGGTTGAAATTGCCTCGTCCATCGGACGCGGTCCCTGATGCGTAATCGGAAGCGCCTTAATCAAAGACGCAAGATCCTCGGGCAGTGGCCGCCCGCATTCAGACAAGAGCGCTAGCTTGACGGGATCGAGCCTCAACACCTTGCGCAGATGGTTTGAAACGCTGGCTTTGCCCCGTGGCTTCCCTAGCGCTGAACGGATCTTAGCGACAGACCAATCAGGCAGGAGATCGACGGTTAGCAGAGCCCCTTCACGCATTGCTTTCGAGACCATGTAGACACCACCGCCCTCGATCCCTTGCTTTGAAAGTATGAATTCACCACGCGAGGTTTGATTACCGGCGGTTAAAGCGACAGACTTTATCGCCGTCCCCAAATGAGGCGTCATGTAGTCCGACCAATCCACCCTGAATCCCATGTTGGCAGGTGCGAAGGGGGCCGTCACTTCAACCAAATGTTCCGCCCACTGGCCATTTGCTCCCAGACGCGCCCAACTTGCGCCACCCATGGCCAGAACTGAGACCATTGGTTCTAGTCTTTGGGCGCCAGCAGGTGTGTCGAACAGCAAGGTATCATTGTCCCAACCATCCCAACGCCACCGTGTTTCAAGTTGAACACCCAAGCTGGCAAGGCGCGAAAGCCATGCGCGCAGCAGTGGTGAGGCCTTCATCACTGTCGGGAAAACGCGACCCGTTGAACCGGTAAAAATAGGTTGGTCCAGTCCTTCAGCCCACGAAATAACATCTTGCGGGCCAAACTGATGCAGTGCCGTCGCAAGTGCAGTAGGCAGCTTGTTCCCGTAGGCGGCCAAAAATGCCTGACGGGGTTCGGCCTTTGTGATGTTGAGCCCTGATTTGCCTGCCATAAGAAACTTGCGGCCCACCGATGGCATCGCCTCTGCTACCGTCACCGACAATCCCGCCTTGCCCAGCGCTTCGGCAGCCATCAACCCAGCGGGGCCCGCTCCGATGACAACCGCATCTGTCACGTGGGCATTGGGCCTTTAAATTCAACGACGCGATGTGGATATGGAATCTCGATGTCGTTTTCTTTCAGCGCGTTCCAAATGAGGAACAGCACGTCCGAAGCATATTTATTCTTGCCATCATCAATGCCTTCGACCCAAAACTCGACACCAAAATCGATGCCGCTGTCGCCAAAACCGCGCAGCTCGCAATCAGGCCCTTCAGGTTCTTGCAAAACTCCGGGATGGGTTGATACGGCGGCTTCGATGATCGCAGGAATGCGATTGATATCAGTGTTATAGCTAACCGAAAATGCTACCTCTAGCCGGTTGGCCGACCCTGAGTCCGAGTAGTTAACAACACGGGTTGTGATGAAATCTTCGTTTGGCACCACGATCCAGCGACCATCGAATGTTTCCAGGATCGTTGCACGCGCAGTCATCTTGATGATTGTACCGGCCTCACCACCGTCAAGCTCGACATAATCGCCAACGGTCGCTTGCCCTTCGACCATCAAAATGACGCCTGAAATGAAATTGGACGCGATCTTTTGCAGGCCAAAACCAAGACCGACACCGACAGCACCACCGATAATGGCAAGTGAGCTTAGGCTGATCCCCATGATGTTCATCAGCACAAGAAAGGCGATCGCAAAGATAGCAAACTCGGATGTCTTGATCGCTAATTGCCGTATCGCTGGCCGCATCGGTTGTTGTTCGATGTAGGAGGACGATTGCGAATTGGACCATTGGCCAAACCAGAACAGAATACTGCCCGCAATGATCCCGCGCACGATTGATAGCGCCGAAAAACTGATGTTGCCCAAACTGACGACAGCGCCATCAAGTGCGGCAATCACCTGATCAAGGAAGCCGACTGCGTAGAGCGCAGCGACCGGGACCAGCACATATTTGGCAAGCATCTTTAGGAACGGGTCGGTGATGATATGTTTGGCCAAAGCGCGGGCCGCCAGAAACAAGAATACCCGTTTGCCGAATGCGATAACGGCACCAGAGCCGAACAAAGACCGCGTGACAGTCTCGCCGACTGCCGTGAAACCATATGCTAAGAGCGGCAACAAAAGCGGTAAGAAGATCAGGACAAACCGCCGCGCTTTCGCAAGGATGGATTGGCTCGTTGCATCCGGTGTCAGTAAAGATGTAATGCGTGGCGCAAGCAGACGGTTGGCCAACCGCGCCATCAGGTAGGCTCCAATCAACAGTGCAAACTGTGACCATGCCGCAGGCGACAAAAGCCAGTCTTGAGCAAGGAGCAAAGCCTGATCAAAAGCGTCGCGCGCTTGATCCATAAGAGTCGCTGGTTCCATCGGGCTGTCCCTATGCCGTTTCATTTCTTGTGCAATGCGCTTGCACAAGAAACAAGCCTACGCCGTCATGCCTTTGATCCTAGCGATATGACTTGACGCAGCGGAAATGACATCTGCACCCAGATCATGCGCTGTTGGCAACAGTGCCTCCCCGTCGACGATCTGGTCCACCAAGCCCCAGTCTTGCGCCTGTATGGCTGCGATCTTTTGCCCTGCCATCAGGATCAATTTGGCACGTGCGGGTCCAACCAACGCCACAAGTCGGCCCGGATCAGAAGGCTGCGGAAGGAAACCCAGCTTCATCACCGGATAAAAGAACTTTGCCTTGGTAACAGCGATCCGCAGATCGCAGGCCAGAACCATTCCAAATGCGCCTCCAGCAACGGTGCCGTTCAAAGCGGCGATACTCAGTCCTGGCAAGGCAGCAATAGCACGCGAAAGCCGCTCCCACACGGGATCAGTTGCAAGCCCGGCACGGGCTGCTTCCAGATCAGCACCCGCGCTAAATACGCCACCCGTTCCGGTCAGGATAAAAAGTTTGGCTGCCTGTGCGGCCTCGGCAATATCTGCCAATTCAGCCAGCATTTCACGCGTCAGCGCACCCGCCTTGTCGGGTCGGTCAATCGTGACGGTCCATGTATCTCCGTCTTTGCTACAGCGGATCATATAAGGCCAGCTTTCTTGCGGATATCGTCTTCGCGCAGGCTGACATCATCCCCAAGATATGGGTCTGCATCAGGGGTGCACATCCACAACAGCGCCTGCGCGGGCCATTCGGGCGGGATATGGACCGACCAATCAAGTTGACTGACTGGGTTGATACCCGATGCCTTGATCTCGCGCTGCATTTGCGTGGCAACCGTACCGGGTGAAAGGCCCATAATCCGCAGGCCCTTGTCGCGGGATTCTTTGTCAGCGGTGCGGGTTAGCATATAGACCGCCGCTTTCGAGCTGCAGTAAGCCGTCCAGCCTTCGACAGGGCCATGTGCAGCCCCAGACGAGATGTTGATAATCGTGCCGTGCCCCTGCGCAATCATGCCCGGCATTGCCGCATGCATCCCATGCATCACGCCTTTGACGTTGACGTCGATTGTGCGCGACCACGCCTCTGGATCGGTATCTTGCAGGTGACCAATAGGTTCCACAACGCCTGCATTATTAATAAGCACATCCAAACCTCCAAAGGTTTGGGCAGTCGCGGAAATGGCCGATGCGATATCTGAATAGCGGGAAACATCACAGGGAATCGCAAGCGCTTTTTCGCCAATTTTCCCAGCAATTTCAGCAATTTCATCTGTACTGCGCGCCACGAGGGCAACATTGGCACCAGCTTTGGCAAAAGCATAGGCCGCAGCTTCACCAATTCCACGGCTGGCGCCTGTGATAAGTACGGTTTTCCCGACTAAATCGATATTTTTCAAGGCGGTCCCTTTCAGATTGCGTTTGGGGTAGCTACTTATTGCATCAATTGTAGCGCCCGTTGGCCCCATAGTAGAAAGCCGCGGCCCGATCTTAAAGAGATATAACGAAAGGATCACCTATGACCTATCCCACTGGAATGCGCAGCGCTGTTTGCCTCGCCGCGTTGATTGCTGGCAGTGCAGCACAAGCCGATGTGACGGCTGCGCAAGTCTGGGAGGACTGGAAATCACAGTTGGCCCTTTATGGTGAAGACAACCTGACCATCGGTGCAGAAGAGACATCCAGCGGAACCGTTACTGTCCGTGGTCTTGGCCTGCGTGCCGCCGACGATGAAATGACCGCACAGGTTTCGATGGGGACCATCGTCTTTAACGAACAGTCCGATGGCACCGTGCGCGTGACGATGGATGAAAGTTATCCAGTGGTTATCACCGGCGAGGATGGCGTGGTGATTACACTCACAGTCAGCCAGCAAGATATGGAAATGATCGTCAGCGGTGATCCGGATGCGATGAATTACGCCATCACAGCAGATCAATACAAAATCGCGCTCCAAGATGTCGTAGACGGTGACGTAACATTCACTGGCGATGCTGAAATTGCCATGAACGATGTTGATCTTGCTTATGAAACAGCAGTGGGCGACCTGCGAGATATTTCCTATGGCGGTACAATTGGGTCACTGGATCTGCTTGTTGATTTCCAAATCCCTGGCGGCAACGGCGAATATGTCACCGGTGGCGGCAAGATGGTTGGCCTGACCACACAGGCCGAGATGTCTGTGCCTCTGGATGCGAATTTCGAAGACCCTGACAATCTGATGATGGAAGGTTTTGCGATGGCGGGCGGTTACACTACCGACAGCGCCGACTTTGTTTTTGACGTGAACGCAGAGGGTGATCAAGCATCTGGCTCTATCAGCATGGGGGGTTCCACACTCACAGGTGAAATGAACAGCTCGACAGTTGGCTATTCTTCAAAAACCGACGACATTGCTATGAATTTAGTCTCAGGTGACTTTCCGTTGCCAATCGAACTCAGCCTTGCTCAGTACGGGATCAATTTTCAGATGCCTACAGCTGCAACCGGTGAATCGTCCGATTTTGCCATTGGTTTTGACCTTATCGACCTCAGCATTGGCGACACCATCTGGAGCTTGTTTGACGCTGGCAATGTACTACCACGTGATCCCGCCACGATCCAATTGGCAATGAGCGGCAAGGCCAAAGCGCTGTTCGATATGTTCGATCCCGACCAACAGGACGCGATGAATGATGCCGAAAGCCCTTATGAACTGGAATCAGTCACGCTTGATGTGCTCAACGTTGATGCTGTTGGTGCAAAACTGACAGGCGACGGTGCCTTCACCTTCGACAACAGCGACATGCAAAGCTTTGCACCACTGCCGCGCCCTGAGGGTGAGGCATCAATCGAGATCACTGGCTTCAACAAGTTGCTCGATAATCTTGTTGCGATGGGTCTTGTCCCAGAGCAGGACGTCATGGGTGCACGTATGATGGTTGGCATGTTTGCCCGTTCAACTGGCGACGACCAGATGGAAACATCTGTTGAAGTCTTGCCAAACGGTCAGGTGAACGTGAACGGCAATCGCGTGCGTTAACCGATCAGACCGAACGGAAGGGCGCGGGTGGAAACACCTGCGCCCTTTTGGTTTGTGCGCCCTGCTTGGCCTTGCGGGGCAGTCCTTGGCGCACTAGGTCTTTGGTCAAGCAAAGGACACATGATGACCCAATCTCTTTCCGACCTTTCTGATCAAATCCTGCAAGCCGCCAAACGCGCTGGTGCGGACGCTGCTGATGCGATTGCAGTGGACGGCACATCGCTGTCGATAACCGTGCGCGAAGGCGCATTAGAGCAGGCAGAACGCTCCGAAGGGATCGACATCGGGTTGCGCGTTTTTGTGGGTCAGAGGCAGGCCTGTGTGTCATCATCCGACACAAAGCCCGATACGTTGACCCAAATGGCAGAGCGCGCCGTCGCGATGGCTAAAGAGGCGCCAGAAGACCCGCATGCGGGACTGGCGGACCCGTCTCAACTCACAACAAGTACGGCCACCGAAGCGCTCGAGCTTTTCGATCCGAGTGAAGAGCCTGATCCGGCCGCTTTGCAAGAGGACGCGACCCGCGCCGAAGCCGCCGCTTTGCGCAATGCTGGTATCAGTCAGGTACAGTCCGCCTCTGCCGGCTATGGGCGCCGTCGCATTCATCTTGCGGCTTCTAATGGATTCTCTGCCGGATATGCCCGCAGTGATCGCGGCCTGTCGTGCGTTGCAATCAGCGGTACGGGTGCGGGGATGGAGCGCGATTATGACTATGACAGTCGCGTTTTTCAGGCCGATTTGCGCGATGCCGAAGAGATCGGACGCATCGCTGCGGAACGCGCCGTAGAACGGATCGGTGCAAAGAAGCCAAAGACGGGCGCGTTTCCTGTGCTCTTCGATGAACGCGTCGCCAGCGCATTGATCGGCAGCCTTTTGCAGGCAACCAACGGGATGATGATCGCGCGCGGATCCAGCTGGTTGCGCGATGCTGTGGGCCAACAGGTTTTGCCCAAAGGTCTGTCTGTCATCGAAGATCCGCATCGCGTCCGCGTCACTGGCTCGCGCCTGTTTGATGCTGAAGGGTTGCCTACCGCGCAGCGCGCAATCGTCGATGATGGCGTGCTGATGGGCTGGACGCTGGATCTTGCGACAGGTCGCAAGCTGGGCATGGCTAGCACCGCGAACGCGGCGCGCGGTACCGGCTCACCACCATCACCGAGCCTGACGAATGTGGCGCTGACCCAAGGCGATAAATCCCGCGCAGATCTGGTCAAGGAAATGGGCACTGGTTTACTGGTTACCTCCATGATCGGTTCGACCATCAACCCGAACACCGGTGATTATTCGCGCGGTGCCGCTGGGTTCTGGGTTGAAAACGGCGAGATTACTTTTCCGGTGAACGAATGTACCGTTGCCGGCAACCTGCGTGATATGTTGAAAACAATCGTGCCTGCCAATGATGGCCAGATGCATCTGTCGCGCGTTGTGCCATCATTGCTGGTTGAAGGGCTGACCCTTGCCGGAGACTGATCTTGCCCTGCTGATCGACGCTGCACAGCGGTCTGGCGATATTGCAAAACACTATTTCCAGCAGAACCCTGACGTGACTGACAAACCGGATGGTGCTGGCCCGGTCACGGCAGCAGACCTTGCTGTGAACGCGATGCTAGAGGGGTTTCTTCAGGCCGCACGGCCAGACTATGGCTGGCTGTCCGAAGAAACCGAGGACAATAGCGCACGCCTTGACACGAAGCGGCAGTTCATCATCGACCCGATTGATGGGACCCGCGCCTTTATCAGTGGCAGCAACGATTGGGCACATTCGCTTGCGGTTGCTGAAGGTGGCAAGCCAATCGCGGCGGCGGTCTATTTGCCTATGCGTGACATGATGTTCGCTGCCAAGATCGGGGGTGGTGCAACGCTGAATGGTCACCCAATTCAAGCCACTGACCCGCATTTGGATACAGCAACACTTCTAGGAGCCAAACCAAACTTCGAACCTCGGTTCTGGAAAGGCGGCGTATTGCCTCCAATCAAGCGGGCGTTCCGGTCGTCGCTGGCATATCGGCTTTGCCTCGCTGCCGAAGGGCAATTCGATGGCATGATGACATTTCGCCCCAGTTGGGAATGGGACATTGCCGCAGGTGCTTTGATCATGAACGAGGCAGGGGCGACCGTCACAGATCAGATGGGGGCCGCTTTGCGCTTCAATAATCCGCACCCACAGGTGCCAGGTGTTCTTGCCGCTGGTGCGCAATTGCATGCCAGCCTGCTTGCCCGGCTTGAGCCGCAGCACGCAACGCCCTAGACTGCGCCCAATAACTACACTCACAAAGGTATTCCCATGACACAGCGGCTGCACCTCGTCTTTGGCGGTGAACTGATCGATCCAAGCAAGAACGCGTTCAAGGATGTCGAGGCCATAGATATCGTGGGCATGTTCCCGGACTACGCAACAGCCTACAATGCATGGAAAGGCGCTGCCCAGCGCACTGTAGATAATGCGCATATGCGTTACTACATCGCGCATATTCACCGCCTACGGGACGAAGAGACAGCAGCGTCTTCGACCGAAGAACTCGGCAATTAAGCCGGGGGTACGGGACCACAGGATGGCTAGATCCCTTGCAATTGCAGCCTATCTGGCCAGCCTTGGGTCGCCGGACCGTCCCAAAAACCCGACTGATCAACCGCCGCGTCCGACAGGGACAATCATTTGGGCACGGTGCAGTCATCCTGATCAATTGACTGCAATCGAAACCCTTGATCGTAAGCTCGCTGAAGATGGTGATCCAGTTCATATCGTCGCCACTTTGCTGGATTGGAACCCAAATTATGGTGATCGCGCGTTGCCAGAACCCCTAGGGCGGGAAAATATCCGTGATTTCATCGCTCATTGGCAGCCAGTGATGTGCGTCTGGGTGAAAGGTGATCTTGACCCTATCCTACTTGCCCAAATCCGGTCTGCAGACATTCCGACCATTCTGGTCGACGCGACTTCCGAAGGGTTGGATGACGTTGCGGGCACATGGGTACCTGGCGCCATGCGATCACTGCTTTCGCAATTCGAAGCAGTCCTTGCGCTTGACCAAAATGCTGCTGATAGATTGATCCATGCCGGAACGCCGGCGGAAGTCGTGCTGATCACCGGAGCTATGGAAGATTGCGCGCCGACGCTCCCATGCAACGAAGCAGACCGAGGCGATGTTGCAGCAGCCATTGGAACACGACCCGTTTGGCTTGCGGCCGCAGCACCTTTAGACGAATGCGAATTACTGGCGACTGCGCATCTTTTGGCCAGCAGGCGCACTCATCGTTTACTATTGGTCATTGTGCCAAAATACCCGGTCATGTCTTCGCAGATTGCACAAGCCATGCGTGATCGCGGTTTTAATGTCTCTGTGAGATCGCAAGAGCCAGCACCCTGCGAGATCACTCAAGTCTACATTGTGGACACTGAAGAAGAGCTAGGCCTTTGGTATCGCATTGCCCCCATCACCTATCTGGGCGGGACATTGGATGGCGGCGGGTGCCGTGATCCTTTCGAGGTCGCAGCCTTGGGGTCCGCGGTTCTCTACGGGCCGCGGGTTGAGCCGTTTCAACGTCATGCAGCACGGCTGAATGCCGCAGCCGCGTCGCGCCTGATCCGCTCTGCCGCTGACTTGGGCCCGACTGTCGAGGGCCTACTCGCCGCCGACAAAACCGCGGAGCTGGCGCATGCCGCGTGGGATGTGACATCGCGCGGTGCGACTGTGACGAACCGCATCGTTGCATTCATTCAACTGCGCCTTGAAGAATTGGTGTAGACGATGCGTGCGCCCTTGTTCTGGTTCACACCCCCTGACGACCCCAGTTTGATGGCGCGCTTACTTGCTCCCTTGGCAGCCCTCTACGGTGCGGCAACTGCCCGCCGCGTGCGCAGGGCGCCGAAGCTGAATGCGGATGTGTCTGTGATCTGCATTGGCAATCTGAATGCAGGTGGCACCGGCAAAACCCCGACAACGATTGCCTTGATCGAAAGGCTGAAAGACCGGGGACACAGCCCGCATGTCGTGTCGCGTGGGTATGGCGGCAGTCTTGATGGACCTGTGCGTGTGGATGAACGCGCCCACAAGGCGGATCAGACGGGAGATGAGCCACTTTTGTTGGCCGCCTTTGCACCCACTTGGGTTGCCAAAGATCGCGCAGCCGGGGTTCAAGCGGCACAAGACGCAGGCGCCGATGTGATCTTGATGGATGACGGCTTTCAGAACCCCGATGTGGCCAAAGACCTGTCCATCGTTGTCGTCGATGCCATGCGCAGTTTTGGAAATGGGCGGGTTATTCCTGCGGGACCCTTGCGCGAAACCGTACCAGTGGGGCTGAAGCGAGCGGATTTGGTCCTCTCCATCGGCCCGCCCGATGCGCAAGATCGCTTTAGCACGCAATGGCACTTTGATGTCCCTCATCTTGTCGGGCACCTCGCGCCGCTGCCAACTGGAATGCCGTGGCGTGATTTAAAATTGCTGGCCTTTGCCGGCATCGGCCATCCCGAGAAGTTCTTTGTCACCCTGCGCGATATGGGTGCAACGTTGGTCCGGGCTGAGGCGCTAGGCGATCACCAGCCATTGACCGATGCCTTGATGAAACGGTTGGAAATTGAAGCAGAGGCACGCAAGGCCCAGCTTGTAACAACCGAGAAAGACGCTGTGCGCTTGCCCGATAGCTTTCGGATGAAAGTGCTGACTTTGCCCGTACGTCTACAGCTGGTGGATTGGGGCCCGGTGGATGCCGCCTTCGATAGGCTGGGTCTTTAACTCAGCAAATCTTGGTCGGCGCCCAGTTTCGGCGAAGCGGTCTTTGGGCTGACATCCGCGTCTGAAAACGTGATTGGCAGGCGGACCGAGGGAATACCGTCCAGATCGACGCGCATACCCCGATGGATAACCTGCGGATCGGCGAAAGTTTCTTCTAGGTTATTGATAGGCCCCGCTGGAACGCCGTGCGCTTCGCAGGCGTCGAGCAAATCAACCTTTGTCCAAGTCTGTGTCTTAGCCGTCAGCGCCACGGTCAATGCATCGCGGTTAGTCAGCCGTGCCGCATTGGTCGCGTAATCGGGATGTTCCGCGAGTTCAGGCAGCCCCAAAAGCCCGCAGAAGTGCCGATATTGCCCGTCGTTCCCGCTGGCGACGATGATATGCCCATCGGCGCAATCAAAGACCTGATAGGGCACGATATTGGGATGGGCATTGCCCAGTCGCTTGGGAGCGGTGTCGGTCGCCAGATAATTCATCGCCTGATTGGTCATCACGGCCGTCGCCACATCCATCAGCGCCATATCGATATGCTGGCCCTTGCCAGTTGTATACCGCTGGTTCACCGCAGCAAGAATGCCGGTGCAGGCGTAGATGCCGGTAAAGATATCAGTGACAGCGACGCCTACTTTCTGCGGTTGACCGTCAGGGGGACCAGTGACCGACATAAGGCCGGACATGCCTTGAATGATATAGTCATAGCCCGCGCGTTTGGCATAGGGGCCGTCTTGTCCAAAGCCCGTGATCGAGCAGTAGATCAGGCGGGGATTGAGGGCCGAGAGACCGTCGTAGTCCAACCCGTATTTCGCCAAGCCACCAACTTTGAAATTTTCGATCAGGATATCCGCATCAGCGACCAGTTTCTTAACCTGCGCCTGACCTTCAGGGGTGCGAAAATCGATTACGACTGATTTCTTGCCGCGGTTGCAGCAATGGAAATAGGCCGCACTCTTTTCGCCATCGTGGTCCACAAAAGGCGGGCCCCATTGGCGGGTGTCATCCCCTTGCGGGCTTTCGATCTTGATGACTTCGGCACCAAGATCAGCAAGCGTTTGACCGGCAAGCGGGCCCGCAAGGACCCGCGCCAATTCAACAACTTTCAGGCCTGCAAGAGGCTGCATTTGTTACTCTTTTCGGTTCAGTTGAAAGCGAGCTTAGCCCAACTTCCCGTCCAGAACACCCGCGAATTCATCATAGGCCATGTTAGAGTATTTCTGGCCGTCGATGACGAAAGATGGGGTTGAGTTGATACCATCACGTTCTGCGTTCTCCTGATACCAGGTAAACAGCGCCTCTGCTTTCGGGCCATCGCTCAGACATGCGTCCAATGTCGCGTCGTCCAGACCGGCTGTCTTGGCCAAACGGCGCAAGTCTTCGATGATGCCTGCGGGATCACCCGAAGCAAGCCATGCGCGTTGCTCAGTATAAAGTAACTCGGAGAAAGCAAAGAAGAAGTCGGCATCATCGCTACAGCGCGCAATCATGGATGCCCAAAGGCCCGGACGATCAAAATATACCTCACGGTAGACGAATTTTATCTGGCCCGTGTCGATGTAGTTTTCCTTCAGAGCCAGATACTGATTGGCGTGGAACGACGCACAGTGTGGGCAGGTGAAAGACGCATATTCGATGACTTCAACAGCCGCGTCTGGATTGCCCTGCACCATTTCAATCACTTCAGGCAGCGCGCCATCGGAGCTTTGCGCCATTGCAGCACCAGGCAATAGCCCTGTTTGCGGGTCAGGGCGGGTAAGTGTCCAACCGGCACCCAATGCTACCAAAGCGCCGCCACCTGCGGTCAAAAGAGTTCTGCGTTTCATATCTACCTCGGATCAGAGTTTTGTTTTGTTAAGACATTCGCGCCCAACGCTGTCAGCGCTGCACGTAGTTTTTCGTTTTCCACCGTC
>ENA-OQVM01003723-OQVM01003723.1-marine-metagenome-genome-assembly--contig:-NODE-3723-length-16250-cov-4.773079_pt1 | contig 16250 bp, 14 predicted proteins | sample MGYA00237776_ERZ505498 | MGnify/ENA primary metagenome ERZ505498 (study PRJEB26159, sample SAMN06265151) | marine metagenome | isolation source: Helgoland LTER site | place: Germany:Helgoland, sampling... | reverse complement strand
CGAGCAAAGCTGTTTTGGGATTGCGTGGCGGTCAGCGAGCCGTCGCTCTCCATGACCAGAACCATTTGGGCTGCTGCAGGAGGCGCAAGCAGCCAAATGAAGAGAAGGCTAGTCGCTGCTGCCTTTGATGGCCGCTGCAAGCTTGTGCGCGGTGCGCTGGCCTTCTTCGAGCGGAACATCGGCGTGGGAGAAGCCAATGCCAACGAGGAACGAGACAACGCCCGTGATGGTTTTGAATTCGCGGATTTTGATATCGTTGTGAGTTGTGCGGGTTCGAGCCGTGACCAGAAGCTTTTCCACGCCATCGTCAGAGACGGCGCGCATGATCCAGACCCCATAATAGCTCGGACCTTTCTTGTGCGCAGATTCCTGGCACAAGATTTCGGCACTATAGCCGCTTTCCACGAGCTCGCGGAATCTAGCCTCCGTGACCACATTTGGTGCTTCTACTTCCCAGTTCATGGCCCGGCTCACGCTTTCTTTTAAGACGCAACGCTAGGCATTCCTACTTGAAGCCTAGAGATACGATAGTATATTATTATCCGCAAGATGTAATGTCGCGGTCTAGCTGTAGTTTAGTTACGCAAACACTAGCCACGGCCAGTGTCTACGATCAAGGAGATAACAGGTTTGAGAAACCCAAGGTTGACAGGTCTGCTCGCAATACAAGCTGTGGCCCTACTAATCTGTGTCCCAGGGCCGGGTTTTGCGGACTCCTGCCTCGCGCCGCCCCGTCCCTACCTGCCAAGCGATTCGCAGGCGGCCCGTGACGACGCCGACTTCATCCAACACGATTTCGAAGACTACATTCAGGAAATCCAGAGTTACTTCCGTTGCCTCGGCGGCGAACGCTCCCGCGCGTTCGAGGAAGCACACGAGGTAAGCGAAGACTGCGGACGATTCCTGCAATTGGTAGGGGATTGATGGGTTACTCGGAGAGTATCAGACTTGCAGCTCATGGAAACTCGACGCCGATAACATCCTCAAATATCTACTTTTTAGATAACAGATTTCATCCGCTAGCGGCGTCACAAAAGGTATGTGACGCGTGGCGAGAACAATCAGAAGCAAAGGGCAAGTGGCACTCTGCCAGGCGTTGGTCGACGCCCGGATCAAGGCAGGCTTTGGCCAGGCTGAATTGGCGACCAAGCTCAGATGCCACCAATCCCTTATTGCCCGCCTTGAAAGCGGTCAGCGCCGGGTCGACGTTGTCGAGCTGGTCGTCTTGGCGCGCGCCATTGGCTTTGACCCGTTTGAGCTACTGGCGATCGTCGAAGCCGCCACGGAGCCCGACCACAGGATTTAAGCAATTTCATTAGTCAAGAACACGGGAGCTGACTTCTCTCGGTGTGAATTTCGATGCCGCGAGGAAGAGCAGCTAACCAATTTAACGAAAACCGGCATGCCGCTGCAGCAAACGCTTCGGAAGTCGAAGCTGCGATCGACAAAGCCCAATTGCAGGAAATTAGTTAACAGTGAATGAAGATAAGGTCGAAGCCGTCGCAATCGCCAATTTGATTGCAGCCGATGAGAACAGCGTTGTCGGTTGGGTGTATCGTTGGAACACAGGTGCTCTGGCAATCCGGTGGGACATGCATGGCCCACAGCGCGTCTCAAAGATTTACCCGGATCTCTGCGATGCCGATAAAGCTGAAATCGACTTCGTGTCACTCACGCAGCTGCCTTGTCGCGACGACTGACATGGATGAATATGTTCTTTATCGCCCTCGAATGTGTGCGTGTGCCTGCGTTGCAGGTTTGATTTCGTACAAGGCTCTGCGCGACGTCGCTGCGGCTCAACAGTCAGTAATTGACCTGCTCAAAGCCGTAATTCCCGCTATAGTCACGCCACTCCACGAAGACGGATCTGTGATATATGCTCGGGCAGTGCTCGCCCCATCGCTCGAGACCGGCATGCGCAGCAGGAAGCGCTGCGGGTGACGACGCCCTCCAAGAAAAATCGCCCTGGATCCCGTAGGTGCCGAGGACAACGACGGCGCTGCGGTTGCAGTCGTCATCTCGCCCGGATTCGTGCTGGCGGGCATAACGAACGTCAAAGACGCGAATGGAGCGCACGAAATTGAACTCCGGCCCGCTGATATCGATGTCGGCGCGGTCTTCTACGAGATGGAGGGCGTAGTCAGCCCGCGCGAGGTTGCCCCAGACAGCGTCGGAGCCTTTGAACCCGGGCATACCGCCTGCCCTGTCGGCCTGATCAAAGAGCGGGGCTGAAGAGTTTGATGGGGTCCCTGAACCACCATATAGGGCATCGAAGATCCGGTCCGTGGGGCGCGACCTGGCAGGCCCATCGTAAGACGCACCCATCGGGCAGCGCCAAATCTGCAGCGGCGGCTCCACCGGCCAAGGTGTGATGCGCCGGATGAACTCGGCCCGCGCGCGGACGCATGGCACGGAAGCTGGCCAGCCACCGGACAAACACAGCAGGATGGCGCAATCGATCTGATAGGTTTGGGCGCGGGCTTGCGTCGGAACTGTTGGCCCGGTCAAGGCGAGAGCTAAAAAGGCCGCCAGAGGGAGGTTTTTGAATTCGAAACGCATGGCAAGGACCCTTGACAATCTTCACCCAGCTTACATACGAAAATATACTATTGCAACATTGATGATGCGTATGGCGGTTGCAGTGATTGGACCTGTCGCGGTTTGATGCCGCTCCTTTGATAGCATTTAGTGCATGTATGGATGCCCCCGTTGGTGCAAGTGATTTTTGAACGGTGCAAGCGTGTGATCGGGTGCGGTCATGTATCAGGCCTCTGTGTGCGGCGCTGATGTGACCGCGGGCCGGTATGGCGATGCGCGGACCAGAAGCAAATCAACAGACCGAGCTCGGTGGCTCCTGCACAAATGCTGCTTTCTCCGATCCGGATCTGATCGATCCTTTGCCCTTACTGTTCAGTGACCTCCTCACACCCCCAACTCACCGGGACGTCGTGACGCGGAATCTTCGCTACGCCATCGTCGCCACCGGATTCCGGTAATCCTCTTGCTTCGTCATCATGGCCCAGAGGCCACGCGCCATCTTGTTGGCCAGCGCAATCGCGGCGACCATGCGTGGCTTGCGGGTCAGCAGGCGCTTCAGCCAGCCATTGTTCGGTGTGTCGAACCGCTCGACGGCCTGAAGGACTGCCATGGCACCAGAGACCAGGAGGGTGCGGATGTCGCGCTGTCCCATCTTCGAGGTCTTCCCGAGCCGGGCCTTGCCGCCCGTCGAGTGCTGTTTAGGCACAAGCCCAAGCCAGGCGGCAAAATCACGGCCGCGTCGGAAGGTGGCAAGGTCAGGTGCAAACGTCTCAATCGCAAGCGCCGTGACAGGGCCCACGCCCGGCATGGTCTGTGCGCGGCGGACCACTTCGGCTTTTTTGGCGGCACATCTTATCTTCGCGTCGAGCTCTACAATACGCGCAACCTTCTCTTCATTTGTCTTGAAGGACCGCTCTTGCCGGAGCGCTCTGATGGCAAACCTCCCGCTTCACACGATTGAGCCACGGCTTGTGCCGTTTTGACGCGGTTGAGTGCGGGCTTAGCTTCTAAGGTACTGGATTCGCGCGCAGTTTGGGTTGTTTTGTTGACCTATTGTTGACCTGGGATTTGGACAGCAAAAAGCCCCGCGTTTGGCGGGGCGTAATGCATTGTAGTTATTGGTATTTTTGGTTGCGGGAGTTCGCAACCAACGATACTTGCGGTTGTTGCAGGAGCGAGTTCCGAGAGTCGCCGCTTAGCGAAGGTCTATCTAAGCAACGTATTGCTTCCTTTGATAGTTTTCCCCGGGAACCTTAACTAATCCTTGCTACGCCCATTTTCCTGCCAGTCCATGTCTTGCCCAGACGACGGACGAAACTATTTAATAACCTGTCGTCTTCCGTCAACTCCTTCATGGAACTGACTTGTCGTTTGGCCGTTTAGCAAAGCGAAATAAAGAATAAGTCGGTGGCACAAGGTGAAACAAGTTTCGCTTCTACCGCCATTTATGCTGGCGATCCGAAACTCCAGTTCGGACATTACACTTAATCCGAAAGGCCAAGCTTCGCCTTCTGGTCGTTGGCCCACTTTAATATAGTCACGTCAAATGTGAGAGCCATAAGCGCCACGCAAATACCCAGAACGAAGTTCTTGCCCAAATCTGTACCAGCGAGAGTTCTTTGCAACTCTTGGCCCAAATCCTGAGTACCGATAAACGCCGCGATGATCACCATGAAAAAAGCAAACATGATCGCTTGGTTGAAACCGACTGCCATTGTAGGAAGGGCCAGCGGCAATTGCACTTTCCAAAGCTTTTGTCTGCGCGTGGCCCCGGCCATATCGGCCGCCTCGATCATTTCAATTGGAACAGTTCGCAAACCTTCGATTGTATATCGCGTCAAGGGTACCATCGCAAAAATCAGAATTGAGAAGATCACAGCAACATCCGTAATGCCGAAAAGCATAATCGCAGGAATGAGATAGACAAAGCTTGGAAACGTCTGGGCCGTATCACAGGCCAGCAGAACGCGGCGTGACCATTTTTCTGAACGCGCGGCAGTGATGCCAAGCGGCAAGCCGATGATCATCGCAAGTGCGACGGCGGAGATCACCGAATAGAGGGTGATGACAGAGCGGTCCCACCAACCAGAAAATGCTACGAAACCAAAGAAGATTGCGGCAACAAACGCTTGTTTGCGCCCACCCAGCCAATAGGCAAACGCGACGACAAGCAAGATGAATGCAGGCGTCGGGATCGATAAGAGGAAGTTCCGAAACGGGATCAGAACCTGCACATTCAAAAAGGCACGCAGGAAGCCTGTGACTGATTTGACAATCTCAATATTCAAGAAGGCTTTGATCAGATTATCAAGCTCCTTGCCCTGACTGAAATCTTGGCCGCGTCCGATTTCTGCGGCGATGGGCAGCAGCAAAGACAAAGCGGTGAAACCAATAAATGCGCCCAAGGCGCAAACCAGCGTCATGTGGCGACGAATCCAGGATGTGCCGCGCTCAAAATGTTCCGGCTGCTTCACGACCCATGCTTTGGACATGCGATCGAGCATGACGGCAATCAGAACAATCGTAATCCCGATCTCAAATGAACGGCCCAGCTTGAAACTGCCCATCATGGCGAGCAGTTTTGCACCAAGGCCGGGCATGCCGATGAACGCCGTCAGCACTACCATAGCGAGACACAGCATGATGACTTGGTTCACCCCAACTAAAATCTCGGTCCGGGCCGCAGGAAGATAGACGTGGCGCAGCAATTGGAACTTAGTACAGCCGCTCATATGCCCCGCCTCGACCACTTCGGGCGATACCTTTTGCAATCCAAGTGTCGTCATCAGGATCATCGGGGGAATGGCGTAAATCGTGGTCGCAACAGCCCCTGCTGTGGGCCCAACTTTGAAAAAAATTACTGCAGGCAAAAGATAAGTGAAAAACGGCAGGGTTTGCAGGACGGACAAAACCGGTTTGATGACTTTGTTGAACCATGCGAATTTCCAAGCGGTAATACCAAGTGTAAGGCCGATCACAAAAGCCAAGGGGGCTGCGACCACAATCACCGACATGGTTTCCATCGCGATTTCCCATTGGCCGATCAACGCGGTCCAAACGAACGTCCCTGCGCCAAGCAGCGCAAGCCGCCAGCCGCCCAAATAATAGCCGATCACTCCGGCAACTGCGGCAACCGCGGTCCAAGGGATCGGGCCTAAATTAGGCCAGCGACGCTTGCCGTAAAGCAGGTTCCCTGTGACATCCAAAATCCATTCCAACCCTTCAGTGAGGGTCCGTGTCAGCGTCAAAAGACCCAAATCATCCCTCACAAAGTTGAAGATAGCATCCAGCCAATTTGCAAATGGCGGAATTAAATCCTCGGGGAGGCGATGAAGGGCAGAAGGCAATAATCCCGCATATTGGATAAGAGTCAGGACAACAGCCGCGGCCACAAAATAAAGAGCCGTTTGTCCACGCGTGCTATGCATCAGTCCGCCCCGACAAGGATTTCTAGCGCTACTTGGCGACTCATGGCACCCAACAGCGTTCCGTTCTTCACTACGGGAATGTTTTCCCGGCTGTCCTGCACCAGCAATTTGCCTAATGCATGGATTGACGCGCCTGCATCTACAGGATCGCCCTCGCCGGTCACATCGGGCTTGGCCAAGACGCCCGCGCGCACCACACGGGCCTTGTCGATTTCTTCTGTAAACTTGCGGACATATTCTGTGGCCGGGTTCAGCACGATCTTGTCTGGTGTATCGCATTGCTCGATTGCGCCGTCTTTCATGATGGCGATACGGTCGGCCAGACGCAGGGCTTCGTCAAAATCATGGGTGATGAAAACAATCGTTTTACCAAGCAATCCCTGAAGACGCAGAAATTCGTCCTGCATTTCGCGACGGATCAGGGGATCAAGCGCCGAAAATGGCTCGTCTAGAAACCAGATGTCTGGCTCGATGGCGAGGCTGCGGGCAATGCCAACACGCTGTTGTTGACCGCCTGAAAGTTCGCGGGGGAAATATTCTTCCCGGCCTTCCAGACCCACCAGCTTGACCACTTCAAGCGCCCGTTCGCGTCTGGTGTGCTTGTCCTGCCCGCGCATCTCCAGCGGAAACGCCACGTTTTCCAGAACTGTCCGATGAGGCAGCAATCCAAAGCTTTGAAATACCATGCCCATTTTGTTGCGGCGCAGCTCAATCAGTTCTTTTTCCGAGAGCTTCATAATGTCTTGGCCATCGACTTCGATCACGCCGCCGGTGATGTCATGAAGTCGTGAAAAACACCGCACCAGAGTCGACTTACCGGAACCGGACAGGCCCATTATGACCAGCATTTCTCCCCGCGACACCTCAATCGAGACATCCTTAACGCCCGCGATGTAGCCATCTGCCCGGATTGAGTCAAAATCTATTCCTGATTTCATCTTGGCAAGGTACCCCTTGGGATCAGGTCCAAAAAGCTTCCAGACGTTCTTGGCCGAAATCACGGGAGTATTTGAAGTCATGGTCTATCCTGTGTGTAGCAAGCCCCGCCCAAAGGTTTCGGGCGGGGCTTCTCATATCAAAAACCTATCTCAGAAGGGTTAGTTGACCCATGCCTTCCAAACGTCTTCGTTCGCTTCGAGCCAAGCCTCAGCTGCCTCATCAGGCTCCATTTCGTCGATATCGACCATTTTGGCCATCTCTGCGATCTGTGGGTTGGTGAAGGAAATCTTAGTCAGCACTTCGTAGGCGGCTGGCCATTTGGCTTCCATACCGTCCCAAGCGGCTTTCTTCATGTAGCCCGTGGCAGGGTTGCCGCAGTCGTAAAGCGCATCAGGGTTAGGACCGACAGCTGGATCTTTGTCGCAGCCATCCACCCATTCCGGAAATTCGACAAATTCTCCTGGCCAGACGGCTTCGGCAAAGTTGGGGGTCCAGTTGAAGACGACGATGGGTGTCTTGTCCACTTCGGCTGCGCCGATTTCGGCCCAAAGTGCTGCGGCGGACCCTGCGTTCACAACAACAAAGTCCATACCCAACGCCGCGACGCGTTCCTGACCATGCTTGAGCCAGTCAACAGGTCCATCAAGATAACGGCCTTTGTCACCGGTTTCCGGCGATGCAAAGAGCGCGGCGCAGTCGTTCAACGCTTCCCAGCTGGGCAGACCCGGGCACGCGTCCTTGGTCCACATCGGATACCACCAATCCTCGCGGGTGACTGCGTTGTGGTCACCGACATCGACGATTCCGCCCTTGTCCATGGCCGCACGGAACGATGCGCCAAAGGCACCTTCCCAGACTTCCATTTCCAGGGTGACGTCGCCTGTGCGGACGGATTCGTACACCGCTTGGCTGTCGGTCGTGACGAATTCTACGTTGTTGCCAATGCTTTCGAAAATCTGCCCAACCACGTTGGACATCACGATTTGTGAGGACCAGTTGTGGATCGGAATGACGATCGGGTCGCTGCTGTCTTCGGCATAAGCGGTAAGTGGCATCGAAGCCAAAACGCCCATGACCAGTGCTGTGGTTGTCTTTCTCATCAAAGTCTCCCGGTTGAATGCGGTTTTGGTACCGCTGTTATTAGGTTTGGTGCCTGACCCAAGATCGCCGATAACGCCTGAGACCAGATGCAGCCGAGGAATTTCCTGTCATCACCTTTGCACAGTTTTCCTAGTAATCAAGTTTTTTTCTTTTTAGGGCCTATGTTGATAAGGTCTTTGGTGAAAAAATTTGCACGTCACGTCCGATCCCACAGCGAAGATGTCGCAATTGAAGGTCGAAAACCTTGGGTTTAACTGCGAAAAAAAGTGCAGGAGGTCCGATCCATGCGATATTCAGGTTTCAAGGTCATAAAAGAGGCGCTGACGGGCCACAAAGGCTGGCGTCCTGCCTGGCGCGAACCCAAGCCCAAGCCGCATTATGACATCGTCATCATTGGGGGCGGTGGACACGGCCTGGCCACAGCGCATTACCTTGCGAAAGTGTACGGTCAGAAAAACATCGCAGTCCTTGAAAAAGGGTGGATCGGCGGCGGCAATGTCGGGCGGAACACCACGATCATTCGGTCCAACTACCTGCTGGACGGAAACGAGCCGTTTTATGAATTTTCGCTGAAGCTGTGGGAAGGGTTGGAACAAGACATCAACTATAATGCCATGGTCAGCCAGCGCGGGATCATGAACCTGATCCATTCCGATGCGCAGCGCGATGCGTTTGTGCGGCGCGGCAATGCAATGATTCTGAACGGAGCGGACGCCGAGCTTTTGTCGGCAGAACAGATTCGCGTCGAATACCCGTTCCTGAAATTTGACGACGTGCGTTTTCCGATCAAAGGCGGACTTGCCCAGCGACGTGGCGGCACTGTGCGCCATGATGCGGTCGCTTGGGGCTATGCCCGCGCCGCCGACAGCAGAGGCGTTGATATCATCCAGAACTGCGAGGTTTTGGGGTTCCGCATCGAAGACGGGAAATGTCTGGGGGTGGAAACCTCTCAGGGGTTTATCGGTGCCAAAAAGGTCGGGTGCGCTGTTGCGGGCAATTCAGGGCGTCTGATGTCCAAAGCCAATATGCGCTTGCCAATCGAAAGCCATGTGCTGCAGGCGTTTGTCTCTGAAGGGCTCAAGCCGCTCATCCCCGGCGTGATCACTTTTGGGGCCGGTCATTTCTATGTCAGCCAGTCTGACAAGGGCGGGCTTGTGTTTGGCGGCGATCTTGACGGGTATAATTCCTATGCGCAGCGCGGCAACCTGCCCGTGGTCGAGGACGTTTGCGAAGGGGGCATGGCGATCATGCCGATGATAGGCCGCGCGCGCTTGCTGCGGATGTGGGGCGGGATCATGGATATGTCTATGGATGGCTCTCCCATTATCGACCGCACCCATATCGACGGGCTCTATTTCAACGGCGGCTGGTGCTATGGCGGCTTCAAGGCGACGCCGGCCTCTGGCTATTGTTTTGCGCATTTGCTGGCCAAGGACGCCCCTCACCCCGTCGCGACGGCCTATCGGTTCGACCGTTTCCGAACCGGTAATATGATCGACGAAAAAGGCATGGGCAATCAGCCCAATCTGCATTGAGGCGCATCAGATGATCATTAATCACCCTCTTCTTGGGCAGCGCGATAGCGCCGAATTTGTCTATATGGGCGATGCGGCCCTGATTGACCGCCCAGACCCGGCTTCGGATGCCGCAGCACAGGAGTTTTACGAATATGCCTATCTGCGCGACAATCCCGCCGGAGACTTGCGCGAACTTTGGTTCCACGAAGGCGGCGACCGGTCGTGGCTGGTTGTGACACGCAACACCGTGACCCACGAGATCACAAAGGTCGAGCTGGCCCGCGATGTGGCGCGCAGCAGGGGGCGTTCGAAATGACGACGGGTAAAATGAACCAGATTAATCGCCTAGAGGGCGGACAGATCGACCGCTCCACCCGCCTGAAGTTCACCTTCGACAATCGGCAATATTATGGCCATCCGGGCGATACACTCGCCTCGGCTTTACTGGCGAATGGGGTCCGCCTGATGGGGCGGTCTTTCAAGTATCACCGCCCGCGCGGCGTTTTGACCGCAGGTTCCGAAGAACCAAACGCGATTGTGGAATTGCGCGGCGGTGCGCGGCAAGAACCGAACACGCGCGCAACGACGGCCGAATTATATGACGGGCTTTATGCGAAATCTCAGAACCGCTGGCCAAGCCTTGCCTTTGACGCGATGGCCATCAATGACCGTCTATCAAATTTCCTGACCGCCGGTTTCTACTACAAGACATTCATGTGGCCGGCAGCGTTTTGGGAAAAAGTCTACGAGCCAATCATCCGCAAAGCGGCAGGACTTGGGTCTTTGTCGATGAAGGAAGACCCCGATGACTACGACAAGGGGTTCAAGCATTGCGATCTGTTGATCATCGGTGCAGGTCCCGCTGGGCTCAGTGCCGCGCTGACGGCCGGGCGCAGCGGTGCTGAAGTCATCCTTGCCGATGAAGATTTCGCCTTTGGTGGCAGACTGAACGCCGAGACCTATTTGCTGGACGAGGCCCCTGCCCTTGATTGGGTCACGCAAACGATTGCGGAACTCTCCTCCTTACCTAATGTGCGCCTGATGCGGCGCACGACTGTGATGGGTGCGTTTGATCACGGAATTTACGGCGCTGTCGAACGGGTCAGTGACCATTTGCACAACCCGGACCCCGGCAAACCACGCCAAATCCTGTGGCGCATCTATGCCAAACATACGCTGCTTTGTGCTGGTGCCACCGAGCGCCCCATAGCATTCGACAACAACGACCGCCCCGGCATCATGATGGCGGGCGCGATCCGCACCTTTGCCAACCGATTTGGCGCTACACCCTCACAGCGCATTGCCGTGTTCACAAATAGTGATGATGGCCACCGCACAGCCGCAGACCTTCATGCCAAGGGTATTAAGATCGCCGCAGTCGTGGATACACGTTCGGATGCTCCCTTAAGCACTGACTACGAAGTTCTGCGCGGGGCCCAGGCCATCGACAGCAAAGGGCGGCTTGGTTTGACCTATGTCGATTTGCGCCAAGCTGACGGCAGCATACGCACGCTGGAATGCGGTGCTTTAGGGGTGTCGGGCGGATGGAATCCGAATGTTCATCTGACCTGCCATCAGCGGGGCCGCCCGGTCTGGAACGCAGAGCTTGCAGCCTTTGTCCCCGGTGGCGCATTGCCGCCTGGCATGTCCGTTGCAGGCGCTGCGCGCGGCATATTCTCGACCCACGGGGCGCTGACCTCGGGGGCACAAGGCGCCATCGACGCGCTTGATTTAAAATCCACAGTCGCACACCTGCCACAGGCAGAAGACACCCCCGTCACGCAGAAAGCATTTTGGTACGTGCAGGGATGTTCGCGCGCGTGGCTGGACCAGCAAAACGACGTGACAGTCAAGGACGTTAAACTCGCCCATCAGGAAGGCTTCCGTTCGGTCGAGCACCTCAAACGCTATACCACGCTGGGAATGGCGACCGATCAGGGCAAGACCTCGAACATGGGCGGTCTGGCGATTATGGCCGAACTGGCGGGCAAAGGCATTCCCGAAGTTGGCACCACCATCTTTCGCCCGCCCTATACACCTGTTGCGATTGGCGCGATGGCGGGGCGGATCCGCGGCAAGGACTTTCACCCGACCCGACTGACACCCTCGCATTTCTGGGCCAAAGAACGTGGCGCGGTCTTTGTCGAAGTGGGAAATTGGCTGCGTGCGCAATGGTTTCCCCTGCCGGGCGAGACACATTGGCGGCAATCAGTTGACCGCGAGGTTCTGGCCACGCGTGCGTCAGTCGGAGTCTGTGATTGCACCACTTTGGGCAAGATCGACGTGCAAGGTGCTGATGCTGCTGATTTTCTCAACAAGATCTACTGCAACGGCTTTGCCAAATTGGCCGTGAACAAAACCCGCTATGGCCTGATGCTGCGCGAGGACGGTATCGCCATAGATGATGGCACCGCCGGACGCATGGCAGAGGATCATTTTGTTGTGACCACCACCACAGCCAACGCGGGTAAGGTCTATCAGCACATGGAATTTGTGCGCCAATGTCTGTGTCCTGATATGGATGTGCAGTTGATCTCGACGACTGAGGCTTGGGCGCAATATGCCGTGGCGGGGCCGAATTCGCGCAAGCTGCTGCAAAAGATCGTCGACGCGGAATTCGACATCTCGAATGAGGCATTCCCCTTTATGGCCTGCGCCAATATCACCGTCTGCGGGGGCCTGCGCGCCCGCCTGTTCCGGATTTCCTTTTCCGGCGAACTGGCGTTTGAGATCGCCGTGCCCTCCCGGTACGGCGACGCGTTGATGCGCAGATTGATGAGCGAAGGTGAAGAATTCAACGTCACGCCTTACGGCACCGAAGCCCTTGGCGTGATGCGGATCGAAAAGGGCCACGCCGCAGGGAACGAACTGAACGGCACCACCACGGCGCTGAACCTTGGGATGGGGCGGATGGTGTCCAAGGCCAAAGATTCCATCGGATCGGTTCTGTCGGAACGGACGGGCCTGAACACGGCAGATGCGTTGATGCAGGTCGGTTTGAAGCCGCTTGATACATCGGACAAGGTCACCGCAGGCGGGCATCTGATGGCGGTGGATGGCCCAGTAGATGCGGCCCATGATCAGGGATACGTCACGTCAGCCGCGTATTCACCGACGCTCGGATCAATGATCGGCCTTGGTTTTTTAAAAGACGGCAGCAACCGAATGGGCGAAACGCTTCGGCTGGTGTCGCCGCTTACCAAACTGACCGTAGAGGTCGAAGTCGTTTCCGCCCACTTCGTTGACCCAGAAGGAATCCGTGTTCGTGCATAACCTGTCCCCCATCACCGCTTTGGGCGGCACTGCGCCACGCATCGACACAGTTGCAAAGCTGACCCTATCCGAAAATCCGGATATTGCGTTGGCAAGCGTTACGGCCCGCGCTGATCATACAACAGCCTGCCGCGCCCATCTGAACGCACTGCTGGGGTCTGACGCCCCTGCCCCCGGGAAAGCCTGTTTACATGATCCGGAATTGGCATTTTGGACCGGCCCCGATCAATGGATGATCGCGGCCCCTTTTGAGACCCACGAGGATCTGGCCGCGCGCCTGAAAGCACAATTTGGCGTGGCGGCATCGATCACAGAACAGACAGACGCATGGGCTTGTTTTGATCTGCGTGGCGACGGGATTGACCCGGTAATGGAGTTGCTGTGCGCCATCAACATCCGCGCGATGCAAACAGGCGATGCGGCCCGGACGGTGATCCATCATCTTGGTTGCTTCGTCATCAGGATGGCACCGGCAGGCGATCTACGGATCCTTGGCCCTCGCGCTTCGGCGGGATCGCTGCACCACGCTATTTTGACCGCCATGACATCGGCCCTCTAACTGGATGGCAAAGGCACATTTCCTTTGACCCGAAACTGATTTATCCGCTCACGGTCTTCACGCGGAGAACAGCCAAAAGCAGCGCGGTAATGGGTTTCAAGCGGAACCGCCGAGGCATAGCCGACGGACGCAGCGATATCGGCAATCCGGGTTTTGGAATACATCACCAATTGCCGCGCCGCCTGCATCCTGAGGGCGCGGTAGTAATGCGACGGGCTTTGACCTGTCGCTTTTTTAAACGCCCGTTCGATCTGGCGCGCAGAGACGCCCGTTTCCCTGGCCACATCCGCAACCGAAATCGGTGTTTCCAAATCTGCTGTGAAAAGCGCCACACAGCGGGCCACCAGATCGGGCAATTGCGCGCTTGTGTCGGGCATCTGTGTTCTGGGTACGCGTTGCTGGACTCCCTCGCCACGCATCAGCGGATGCTGGAACCAACACGCCACTTCATGGGCGACGTCGGCTTGCAGGCTTTCCTCGATCATGCGCAACGCGAGATCGAATGCGGCAGCAGCCCCCGAAGCCGTGTAGCATTTAGCGGTGGTCACGATGACGTCGCTCATGGCTTGGACCGACGGGAACTCTGCTTTGAAAGCAGCCTCGTAACACCAGTGGACCGAAACGGGCTGTTCGTTGACGACACCTGAACGCATCAACGGAAACACTCCTCCGCTCACACTTCCAAGAATGACCCCATGACGCCCCAATGCCCGCAAGGCGCCATTCCCGGATCGCGCGTTGGTAAACCGGGCGGTTGGACTGCTCAGCACGATAAGTACGTCCAACGGCAGATCAGACGTGAGTGCTTGTGCTGCCTCGAACATGACGGACGCGCTCGACATCACGCGTCCTCCCTTCTCAGAAAGAAGCACCCAGGAAAAAGCCTCGACCCCCGCGATTTCATTAGCTGCACGCAAAGGCTCGATTATGGAGGTCAGACATGCCATCGGAAACCCTGGAAAGATTAAGAAACCGATCCTGATCGTTTTGTGCTCGATCATTGTTAGCTCGCCGGTCGAAATATGTCAGTCATGCCTCAGGCCTCTCTTTCTGATATCAGTCTAGTATCAAAGCATCTGCTGTTCTATTGTCTTCGGACAACTGCATAGGATACGTGATGAAGATCGAAACAATGCCTGCATCGGGAAAATCGGGGCTTACCCAAGACCCGCACCGTGTGCGTATCGAGGATCGTGAAAAGGTCCTCGAAGTTGCAATCGGTCGTGAGGTGCGCGCGCATCGGCGCCAACAGGAAATAACTGTGGCAGAGCTGGCCCAGATGACCGGTTTGTCGATTGGCATGCTGTCCAAAATCGAGAATGGCAACACCTCGCCGTCGCTGACCACCTTGCAGACCTTGGCCAACGCACTGTCTGTCCCGCTGACAAGCTTCTTTCGCCGCTTCGAAGAACATCGGCAGGCGGTCCACACCAAGGCCAACCAAGGCGTCGAGATGGAGCGCGCTGGCACGCGGGCAAATCATCAGTACAATCTGCTGGGCCACATCGGGTCGAATGCCTCGGGTGTCATTGTTGAACCCTACCTTATCACTTTGTCGGACGAATCCGACATATTTCCGACATTTCAACACGGCGGGATTGAAACGATCTACATGCTCGAGGGCGAAGTCGACTATCGCCACAGCGATAAGATTTATTCGCTAAAACCCGGTGATACCCTGTTCTTTGACGCCGACGCCCCGCATGGTCCCGAAGTGCTGCTAAGGCTGCCCGCGCGCTATCTGTCCATCATCAGTTACCCCCAGAACAGCTAGGCGCGACTTATCTCCATCCCTGGTCGCGCTGAATGCAGCTTGATGTCTTAGGTTTGCAGCTTTGGTTCAGTCTCCAAATCCGGCCAGATGCCCGGCGATGTAGGCAGGCCATCATCAAAGGCAGTCAGATAGTCCAGCATCATCGGACGGTTGGCGATGAACCCTTTGTAGGTCGCCAGCTCATCAGGCAAATCGCGCACAACCCTGTGCAGGCGGCGGCCCCATTTGGGAACGCTCATCAGGTCCTGAAAGCTGCACAGATAGCAACGGATCGGGAACACCAGCCCATTAGAGCGTGGCAGACGATAGAACGTCTGCAACTCGACCCGCAAATGCTGTTTCGCGCCGATATTCTGAGGGGTAAGTGTCGTCTTTTGAACGCCCCATTTATGATAGTTCTCGGGGCTGGTATCGAGCAGTGGGTTGACCGTCATCGTCCAGTTCAGCCGGCGCGCCGGGGCGCCCTGCTGAATATTCAACAAAAATTTCAGCGCACGCACGAATATGCCCTTTTCGTGGGCCAGCGGCACTGGTGCGTGCCACTCAAAAAAGTTCATGCCAATGTCGAAATCAAGGCTCCAGTCGGCCTGTGTCGTGACCATGCCCGCATCCATCCACAGGTTGTCATCGCGCTGATCCAGAACGCAAAAATCCCCCTGCGACTGACGAGTAATATATTCCATGGGGCCATAGGGCAGTGTCGTTTCATCCATGAAGACAAAGCTGTCGTCGATGCCAAGGGGTTTGTTCACCCATCGCCATTTGTCGCCGTCGCGGTGCAGTTCGAACAGGTCTGGGTAGTCCTCGGATTTGCTGACCATGATCAGTTCCAGCAGGTCCCATCCCGCCAGCGTCATATGTGGCAAGGACTGACAGCGCAGCGGATCATCGGCCAGAACCATGCTCCGGTCGCGCATCTCGGACACATAGTGTTCGTCCACATCAAAGCGCTTTTCATAGACCGACCCTTCGGGTCCGCCACGATGCTGCTCCATGTTCACCGCATACATGTAGCTGTCTTCGTGAAACGGGAACGGAAAGCGCTTGATCGCCCAGTCTGAATTGCGGAACGAATAATCGTCGCGAAAGGTCTCGTCGTTGAATTGAATGGTCATGTCAGC
>ENA-OQVM01003719-OQVM01003719.1-marine-metagenome-genome-assembly--contig:-NODE-3719-length-16272-cov-4.176906_pt1 | contig 16272 bp, 14 predicted proteins | sample MGYA00237776_ERZ505498 | MGnify/ENA primary metagenome ERZ505498 (study PRJEB26159, sample SAMN06265151) | marine metagenome | isolation source: Helgoland LTER site | place: Germany:Helgoland, sampling... | reverse complement strand
CCCAGCAGCGTGTCGACACCGGGGAAGCGGGCGAAGGGCAGCACCGCCTCCTTTACGGAAAACCAAGGCATGTTTGGATCGGCCAGCGTCATCGGGTCGCCCAAGGGAAGCACGTCTGAATAGGCGGCTTGCGCAGGGTATGGGGCGCGTTTGGGGAAGTTTGACAGTGGTTCACCCGCCATGATGCGTGCCGCGATAGAGGCGATGGCGGAATCGGTCGCTTTTGCAACGAAAGGTACAGTGCGGGAGGCGCGGGGATTGACTTCGATCAGGTAAACTTCGCCCTCTTTGACGGCGAACTGGATGTTCATGAGGCCGACAACGTTCAGCGCGAGCGCGAGGGCGTGCGTCTGTTTGGTGACCTCGTCGATGATGCTTTGGTCAAGGGAATAAGGCGGGAGCGAACAGGCACTATCGCCGGAGTGCACGCCTGCTTCTTCGATGTGCTGCATGATGCCTGCGACGTGGACATCTTTGCCGTCGCACAATGCGTCAACGTCCAACTCAACCGCGCCAGAAAGGTAGCTGTCGAGCAGAACGGGGCTGTCGCCAGAGACGACAACGGCGGTGGAGATATAGCGTTCAAGGGATGCCATATCGCGGACGATTTCCATGGCGCGGCCGCCAAGGACATAGGAGGGACGGATCACAAGCGGAAAGCCAATGTCTTCGGCGATGGTCATGGCTTCGGCATCGGAATGGGCGATGCCGTTGTGCGGTTGTTTCAGGCCCAAAGATTGGACGAGCTGCTGGAAACGTTCGCGGTCCTCGGCCAGATCAATCGCATCGGGCGTGGTGCCGAGAATGGGGATCCCGGCCTCTTGCAAGGCTTTGGCAAGTTTGAGGGGCGTTTGCCCGCCAAACTGGACGATAACGCCGTGCAGCGTGCCGTTTTCCTGCTCAACGCGCATGATTTCCATGACGTGCTCAAAGGTCAGTGGCTCGAAATACAGGCGGTCGGAGGTGTCATAGTCGGTTGAGACGGTTTCGGGGTTGCAGTTGACCATGATGGTTTCATAGCCCGCGTCGCTGAGCGCATAACAGGCGTGGCAACAGCAGTAATCAAATTCGATTCCTTGGCCGATACGGTTCGGGCCACCACCAAGAATGACGACCTTTTTGCGATCCGACGGGCGTGCCTCGCATTCGACATCGCCCATCATTGTGGCCTCGTAAGTGGAATACATATAGGGGGTTTGGGCCTCGAACTCTGCCGCGCAGGTGTCGATGCGTTTGAAGACGGCGGTCACGCCAAGGTTGATCCGGGCGCGGCGCACGTTGTCCTCGTCACGGCCTGTGAGGGTGGCGAGGCGGGCGTCGGTGAAACCCATCATCTTGAGGTGGCGCAGGCCCGTCTCATCAAGCGGCAGGCCGTTTTTGCGGACCTCTTCCTCGGCCTCGACGATCTCGCGGATGCGGTCAAGGAACCACGGGTCGAACATCGTGATGGCGTGGATGTCATCATTGGACATGCCGTGGCGCATCGCTTGGGCGATGGTGCGCAGACGGTCGGGCGTCTGTTTGGAGATTGCTTTGATCACGGCGGCATGGTCGGGCGCGCCGGGAATGTCGATTTCATCGAAACCGGTGAGATCGGATTCCATGGAGGCGAGGGCTTTTTGCATCGATTCGTGGATGGTGCGGCCGATGGACATGGCTTCGCCGACGGATTTCATCGCTGTGGTGAGGTAGGGTTCGGAGCCGGGGAATTTTTCAAACGCGAATTTCGGGATCTTGGTAACGACGTAGTCGATTGTCGGTTCAAAAGACGCAGGCGTTACGCCGGTGATGTCGTTGTCCAACTCGTCCAGTGTGAAACCTACCGCCAGTTTCGCGGCGATTTTGGCGATGGGGAAGCCGGTTGCTTTGGAGGCCAGCGCCGAGGACCGCGATACACGCGGGTTCATTTCGATCACGACCATGCGGCCATCGGCAGGGTTCACGGCCCATTGTACGTTACTGCCGCCGGTTTCCACGCCGATCTCGCGCAGGACCGCGATGGAGTGGTTGCGCATGATCTGGTATTCTTTGTCGGTCAGCGTCAGGGCCGGGGCCACGGTGATGCTGTCGCCGGTGTGGACGCCCATTGGGTCGACGTTTTCGATGGCGCAGACGATGATCGCGTTGTCGGCTGTGTCGCGCACGACCTCCATCTCGAATTCTTTCCAGCCAAGGAGCGATTCGTCGATCAGGATCTGGCCTACCGGGGACGCGTCCATGCCGGAGCGGCAGAAAAATTCGTAATCTTCGCGGTTGTAGGCCACGCCGCCGCCCGTGCCGCCCATCGTAAAGGCGGGGCGGATGATGGCGGGCAGGCCGATCTCTTCGAGGTCTTCGAGGGCGAGGGCAACACCGGCGGCGAGGTCTTTCTTGCCGTTGGCGTCTTTGGGGGCTGTGCAGATCGTCGCTTTGGGGTTTTCGATACCGAGGCGGTCCATTGCTTCGCGGAAGAGCTTGCGATCTTCTGCCATTTCAATGGCTTCGCGTTTCGCGCCGATCATTTCCACGTTGTATTTGGCGAGGATGCCCATTTCCTCGAGCGCAAGAGACGTGTTGAGGCCGGTTTGGCCGCCCATTGTGGGCAAAAGCGCGTCGGGGCGTTCTTTTTCGATGATCTTGGCGACGATTTCGGGGGTGATGGGCTCAATATATGTCGCATCCGCCAACCCCGGATCGGTCATAATCGTCGCTGGGTTGGAGTTGACGAGGATGACGCGGTAGCCTTCCTCTTTCAGGGCTTTACAGGCTTGCGCGCCCGAGTAGTCAAATTCGCAGGCCTGTCCGATGACAATAGGCCCCGCACCAATGATCATGATCGACTTTATGTCGGTACGTTTTGGCATGGTGGCCCCCTAAAAATATGCAAATTTATCGCGTTATAGGCATGCGGCGTCTGGGTGCAAGGGTGGATTGGAGTTGGGGCTGAAACTCGGGCGAATATTGGGGCTCTGCCCCAAACCCCGAAATATTTTAGGCCAAAAAGAAAGGGGTTGGAATCAGGCGTCGAGGAAGACACGCACGGCGGCTTCGAAGTCGCGGGGTTTTTCGGCGTGCAGCCAGTGACCGGTGCCGGGGAGCTTGCCGAAGCGCGCAGCGGGGAAGAGGGATTTGATCTGGGGGCGGTGTGCGTGCGTCACGTAGTCGGAGGCGCCGCCGGAGAGGAAGAATGTCGGGCCGGGGAAGGGGCCGGTAATATCCTCGGGCCAGCCGATGATGTGGGGCATTTCGGCCTCAAGCACGTCGAGGTTCAAAAGCCAGCGCTGGTTCGGGATGTCGAGAGATTGTGTGAAGAAGCTTTGCAGGGCGGGATCAACGCCTGCGGCTGCAAGTTGTTCGGTGGCGTCGGAGCGGCGGGTGAGTGTGCTGAGGTCGACGCCGCGCATCGCGTCGATGAACATGGACTGGGTGTGTGTGTAGGCGACTGGCGCGATGTCGGCGATGATCAGGCGGCGGATCAGGTCGGGGTGGGTCAGCGCGAGGGCCATCGCCGCCTTGCCGCCCATGGAATGGCCGCACAGATCGACGGGACCACCGATGTGGTGGATGAGTTCGGCGAGATCAGCGGCCATGTCGGCGTAGGTTTGTGTGGGCATGCGCGGGCTGTGGCCGTGGTTGCGCATGTCCGGTGTGAAGGTCTGGCTGCGGTCGGACAGGCGTTTGGCGATGACGCCCCAGTTGCGGCCAGAGCCAAAGAGACCGTGGGCGATGATCAGCGGGGGCGCGTCGGTCGGGTTGCCGAATGTGGTGTAATTGAGCATGCCGCAGAGGTAGCGGGATTGCGGGCGCGGGGCCAGTGCGATTAGAAGGGCATCATGATAGATGCACGCGACATGGCGGCGCGCAATGCGGCGCTGACACAGCTTTTGGCTGAAAAGCATGGGGGCCGCGCCCGCAATTTGGCGGCGGCTGTGCGGCGTGCGGGGCGGCGTTTGCCTAAATCAGCGCGCGCGCAGGCGGCGGTTCTGATCGAGGCGGAGCGTCTGGCGACAATCCCGAAGCTGGCGCGCCGGATTGACGAGGCGGCAGTGAAGCGCGCGGACAAAGAGCTGACTGCGCATCTGTCGGCTATTGACGTGACAGAGCGGCGCAAGTCGTTTTGGCTGGGGTTGGCCGGTGTGATTGCCGCGCAGGTGTTGGTGGTTGCCACGGCGTTTGTGGTTTGGATGTGGTGGCGCGGGTATGTTTAGCCAGCCCTGATCCGTTAGCCGGTATAATCCGCGTCCGAGACCGGTTCGAGCCAGTCGGCGGCGCTGCCGTTTTCGGCCTCTTGCAAGGCGATATGGGTCATTGCGCAATCGGGTGCGGCGCCGTGCCAGTGTTTTTCGCCCGGTTCAAACCAGATGACATCGCCGGGGCGCAGATCCTGAACCGGTTCGCCGTGCTTTTGCGCGCGGCCAAAGCCTGCGGTGACGATCAGGGTCTGGCCCAGCGGATGGGTGTGCCAGTTGGTCCGGGCACCCGGTTCAAACGTCACAGAAATGCCGTTGAGGCGGGCGGGGGCCGGCGCGCTGATCAGCGGGTCCATGCGGACGGTGCCGATAAAATAGTCGGGGTTTGCAGGGGCGGAGGGGCGCGAGCCTGCGCGATGGATGATCATGGACTGTATCCTTTGCAGTGTGCCACATCGACTGTGTTGTGTCACCTTAGGGATGTTGTGGCAAAGCTAAAGGGGCGATTGTTGTAGGGGTCGCGCAGGGATCACGAAACTGTAAGTTGTCGGCGTGGAAAGGCGCGCTAACTTGTCGCATCTAGCGCAATCTGAAAGGTCAGACCGATGAAACTTACCCGCCGTCAAACACTGCTATCTGGTGCAATGCTGCCTTTGGCCGCCGCACCGACACTTGTCTCTGGCGCCGCACATGCGGCAACGTCCATGCCGACGCACCGCGATTTCACGTTGGGTGATTTCAAGGTCACCACGTTGTTGGCGGGCAGCCGTAGTGTCGAAGGGCCGCACAACATTTTCGGATTGAACGTCGATGATGCGACATTCGAAGAAGTGAGCGCTGCGAACTTTCTGAGCACCGATGCGGCGCAATTCTTCTTTACGCCGACGGTTGTGAACACCGGGTCCGAGGTGATCTTGTTTGATACCGGGCTGAACGCGGAAGGCACCAAGAGCGCGCTGAGTGCGGCAGGCTATGCCGCGTCGGATATCACGCATGTTGTGATCACGCATATGCACGGCGATCACATCGGCGGTCTGATGGACGCTGATGGGAACGAGACATTCAATGGCGCGGCCTATGTTACGGGACAGGCGGAATTTGACGCTTGGGCCAAGGCAGAGAACGAAGGTTTTGAGGGCAAGGTGCGCCCATTGGCGGAGAAGTTCAGCTTTCTTGCGCCCGGCAATGATGTGCGGTCCGGTATCACGGCCGTTGACGCGTTCGGTCACACGCCGGGTCACATGGGGTATATGCTGGAAAGTGGCGGCAAGCAGTTGTTGCTGATGGCTGATACGGCGAACCACTTTGTCTGGTCGGTGGCCTACCCTGAGTGGGAAGTGAAGTTCGATATGGACAAGGCAGCGGCTGCGGCGACCCGCAAGAAGATCATGGATATGGCGTCTGCGGACCGGTTCCCGCTGATCGGGTATCACATGCCGTTCCCCGGCATGGGGTTCATCGAAACACGCGGTGAAGGTGGTTATCGCTATGTGCCGCACAGCTACCAGCTGATGTAAATCGGGTGTGATCCGCTAGAATGAAGAAAGGCCCCGCAGAGTGTTGCGGGGCCTTTTTTCTTTTTGCGGTAGGGGTTTAAAGGTTCGGATAGATCGGGAAGCGGGCGCACATCGCCTCGACTTCGGCCTTTACCTTTGCCTCGACCTGCGTGTTGCCATCTTCGCCGTTGGCGGCCAGACCATCGACGACTTCGATGATCCAGTCGGCAATCTGGCGGAACTCTGCTTCACCAAAACCGCGTGTCGTACCCGCAGGGGAACCAAGGCGGATGCCGGAGGTGATGGTCGGCTTTTCGGGATCAAACGGCACGCCGTTTTTATTGCAAGTGATGTGGGCGCGACCCAATGCCTTTTCGGTGGCATTCCCTTTGACGCCTTTTGGGCGCAGGTCGACCAGCAGCACATGGGTGTCGGTGCCGTGGGTGACGGTGTCGAGGCCGCCTTTGATCAACTGGTCGGACAGGGCTTGGGCGTTCTTGATAACCTGCTGGATGTAGCCTTTGAACTCAGGACGCAGGGCCTCGCCGAATGCGACGGCTTTGGCTGCGATGACATGCATCAAGGGGCCGCCCTGGATGCCGGGAAAGATGGCGGAGTTGAACTTTTTCGCCAACGCCTCGTCATTGGTCAGGATCATGCCGCCGCGCGGGCCACGCAGGGTTTTGTGGGTCGTGGTGGTGGCGACATGGACATGCGGGAACGGGTCGGGGTATTCGCCCGCCGCAATCAGACCCGCAAAATGTGCGACGTCTGCCAGCAAATAGGCACCCACGGAGTCCGCGATTTCGCGCATGCGGGCAAAGTCGAGCGTGCGCGGGATGGCAGAGCCGCCTGCGATGATCATCTTGGGCTGGTGTTCGGTGGCAAGGCGCTGAACCTCGTCGTAATCCAGCAGGTTGTCTTGCTGGCGCACACCGTACTGGATGGCGTTGAACCATTTGCCGGACTGGTTGGGTTTTGCGCCATGCGTCAGGTGACCGCCTGCGTCCAAGGACATGCCAAGGATTGTATCGCCGGGCTGCAACAGGGCTTGGAACACGCCTTGGTTCGCTTGGGAACCGGAGTTGGGTTGCACATTCGCATAGGCGCAGCCGAACAGTTTGCAGGCGCGTTCGATCGCCAGATCTTCGGCAATGTCGACCCATTCACAGCCGCCGTAGTAGCGGCGACCGGAATAGCCTTCGGCATATTTGTTCGTCATCACGGAGCCTTGGGCCTCCATGACGGCGGCAGAGACGATGTTCTCGGAGGCGATCAATTCGATTTCGCTGCGCTGGCGGCCCAACTCTCCGGTGATGGAGGCGTAGAGGGCGGGGTCACTGTCAGCGAGCGAGGCGGTAAAGAAGTCAGACATCATGCGGTTCCTTTGAGTCCCTGATTTGTCGGTTTCGTATCGGAAACCTCGTGTGTCGTGAAGCGGTGAAAACGACGCAAGGCAGGTATTGTGCGGCGGCGCTGGTAGTGTGGGGAATATTATGATTGATTTGGCGTCAATTGCGCCACATCGGAAACTTTGCCTCATGCCTCTCAAGATCGCCTTTGCGGCCAGCCGCGCCCCGGTTGCACAGACCGCGCGCGCCGCGTTGATCGGGCGGTACGGGAATGTCGCGCCCGAGGACGCGGATGTGATCGTGGCGCTGGGCGGGGATGGTTTCATGCTGCAGACGCTGCATGCGGCACAAGATCTGGATGCGCCGGTTTACGGGATGAACCGTGGCACCATCGGTTTTTTGATGAATACCTACGCGGAATCAGACCTGCTGGAACGGCTTGAGGCGGCAGAGCGCGAGGTGATCAATCCGCTGGTGATGAACGCCACCCATGTCGATGGCAGCAAGTCGCGGGCGCTGGCCATCAATGAGGTGTCGTTGCTGCGCGCGGGGCCGCAGGCGGCCAAGTTGCAGATCACGGTGGATGGACGGCTCAGGATGCAGGAACTGGTCTGCGATGGTGCGTTGGTCGCAACGCCTGCGGGATCGACGGCGTATAATTATTCGGCGCATGGTCCGATCCTGCCGATTGGTGCGGATGTGCTGGCGTTGACGGCGATGTCTGCGTTCCGGCCGCGTCGCTGGCGCGGTGCGTTGTTGCCCAAGGCGGCCAAGGTGCGGTTTGACGTGCTGGAATATGAAAAGCGCCCCGTGATGGCAGAGGCAGACGGAACGTCCTACCGCAACGTGACCAGTGTCGAGATCATGTCAGAACCTACAGTGGAACATACGATCCTGTTCGATCCGGGTCACGGGCTTGAGGAACGGCTGGTCAGCGAGCAGTTCAATTAGGCGTCGCTCTAACCATCGCTATCTGTCGGGGCGAGGTATTTCAGCGCCACTTGGGTTGCGTGGTGTGTGTCCATGACCGGCGGGATCAAGGTCAGAACGGTGCCAGCCGCGTCCAGCAGATAAATCATCGAGCCGTGGGTATAGACCGGACCATAATCCGGATCCTGATAGGCAAGGGCGTGATCGACCGAAAACGCGGCATAGGCGTCGGCCAAAGCATCCGCATCACCGGTGAGGCCGATGAAATCTGGGTGAAGCTTGGTCAGGGGTTCGGCCATGTTTTCAACGGTGTCGCGCGCAGGATCGACCGTAATCATCACCGGGCGCAGGGCTATGCCTGATTCGGCCAAAGCAGTAGTGACATCGCCCATCAAAGGCAGTGCGGCGGTGCAGATGCCCGGGCAATTGGCATAGCCGAAAAACAACAATTGCGGCAGACCGTCAGGGTCTGACTGCGTGTGCGGCGCGCCGTGGTGGTTGACCAGCGCATAGGGCCCGCCGACGTTGAAGGGCAGGGCCGTTTGCGGCAGTGCAGGCCCCGCCAAGACAATGAACAAGGCCCCGAATAGTCCGCGCAGGATCATTCGAAGAGATACTTCTTGAACGCCTCGTCGACCTCAAGCCCGAGGCCCAGATATCCGTCTGCCGCGATCAACGCATTGATACGCGGGTCGCGGCGGAACCACGGGCCTTTGCCTTTGGCATCGGGGTTTTCAGCGGCCCAGACTTTGGTGAACTGGTTGGCCGTGGCCCATTCGGCGTCTGCCGCCTTGATGCGTTGCACCAGATAGCTGTTACGGATCGGGAAATCTTCGTCCGCGATCATCAGGCCGTCCAGTGTGACGGTCTGGCCGCAGTACGGCAGCAGGTCCACGACCGCACCGGTAAAGGCGGCTTGATTGTTTTTCAGGGCCATGACGATCTGATCATCGGCGCTGCGCAGAATGGCCAGTTGACGTTCGCCATCCCCACAATTGGGGGGGCAATCGCCGGTTAGTTCGCACATGACGTCGATGATTTTACCTTCAAACAGGGCGGGTACCTCTGCGTAGAGGTTCCATGTTTTGGCTTCTGAATTGGTGGAAAAATCCTGCGCAGATGCCACAGTTGCAAACTGGGGCGCGGCAAGCAGGGCAAAAGTGGCGGCGAGGCGGATCATTCTTTTGGCTCCGGTATCGCAAAGGAGGGGACGACGTCGTAATCCTCGTGGGTCAGGTTCACGATGCCAAAGTCCTCAAGCACGTCTTCGACGATGATGTAATTGATCCCGTCACGCGCATAAAACATGCCGTCGGCGGTCACGGTATGAGAGGCAAGGCGCAGCGCGGTATCGCCGCCGGTTGCGTTATCCTGGGCACCCAGTTTCAGGATGGTGTAAACGGTGCCGTCCTCGGCCAGCAGTCCGATGGGAATGCCGGCGGCCGAACACCACAGCGCGCAGGTATGGTGGGCAGAGCCAACGACACTGTCGGGGCCACCCATGACGCCGGAATAATAGCACCACGTGTCGATGATTTCACCGGTGACGGTGATGCGTTCGCCTTCTGCGGCAAGTGCTGGCAGGGCAAGCAGCCCCATGAAGGCAGCGATAAATCGGCGCATGTGCAATTCCTTTGATCAATTTCCAACAGCCTAGGCTGCATGACGACCACCAAGCAAATCACGATTTCCATTTGAGCCGAAAAGAATTTGAACCGGCAGGGGGCGCCGTGGTCTTTGCCAGAGTTTAATCCAGTGTAAAGAGTTCCTGACGGTCCGTGACACCTCGCAAACGGTATTGCCCCAGCGACACCAGATCGGGGCGTGTGGCGCGTAGGGGCTCGGCCACTTTGGATGAGATGATGATCGTCTGATCCACCAGACTGCACATGCCAAGGATGCGCGCCGTGGTGTTGACGGCGGGTCCGATTACGGTGAAATCCAGACGGGTCTTGCCGCCGATGTTGCCATACAGAACGTCACCTGCATGCAGTGCGAGGGTAAAGCCGGTCGTGACTTGGCCGGCAGCCGCATATTGTGCATTGCGCGCTGCGAATGCCGTGCGCAGTTCGACAGCGGCCTCAATTGCAACGCGGCCAGCATCGGGGACCGTGTCCAGATCAAAGATGGCGAGCATGCCGTCGCCCATGAATTTCAGCACGTTGCCGCCATGTTTTTCGACGATCTCAACCGCGACCCCGAAACAATCGTTCAGGATGTCGATGATCGCGGGGCCGGGCAGGGTTTCGGACATCTTGGTGAACCCTTGCAGGTCAAAATACCAGATCACCGCTGATATCGTCTCGGAGCTGCCCCGCGAAATGTCGCCGGACAATACGCGTTTGCCAGCGTCGGCACCTAGGTATGTTGACGTGATATCCTCGGCCATCATCCGGTTCGCACCGCATTTGATTGTGAGGCAAATCGGTGCCAACAGCGCGCGCAACCCGTCAATCTGCGCATCGGTAAAGCCGCCCGTTGCATCAGTGCTCATTGATATGGACATGCCTTCCTCCAGCCTTGAGGGATCAATAGCGGCAGTCTGGTCCTTGCGCAGAAAGAAGCGTTTGGCGGCAAAATACTCGGTCGCGCCGGCCGCCCGCAGGTCATCAAACATCGGAAAGTCCAATTCTGGGTCTGGCACATCCAGACGCTGGCGAAGTTCGGATATCGGGTTGGACATCAAGTGGTAGAGCGGGCTTTGCCGGTATTCGTTGACCAGTTCATCGACGTTCGAGTTGCGGCTGTAGGTGAACCGCTCGCTCTGCTTGTCGCGGTGCCAGCGAAAGGCAACAGCCCCGATTTCGGGGTGGTGGGCGCGGGTGCTGAGATTGACGCGCATTAGGGGAATGCCCGCGGCATTGATCCGTTGGCAACATTCAGCAAGCCAGACGTCTGTCGGGGTATTTTCCAACCCTTGCTGGATCAGCCAGTTGGTGAGGTCCGCCAAGGCGGCCGCCATCTCAAAGCTCTGGACGATGGGCGCTGCCATGGGGGACCTCGTTTTTATATACCGTTAGCCCTTAGCATAGCCGATTGTTTGCAGGGCTGTCTTGATTTCATCCAGGATCGCCGGGTCGTCGATGGTTGCGGGCAGTTTGAACGGCTCGTTGTCCGCGATTTTGACCATCGTGGCGCGCAGGATCTTGCCGGAGCGGGTCTTGGGCAGGCGGTCCACCACCAGCGCCAGCTTGAACGCCGCCACCGGGCCGATCATGTCGCGCACGCGTTTGACGCATTCGGCTGTAATCTCGGCATCGGGGCGGTCGACGCCTTTGGACAGGCACACGAAGCCGATGGGCGCTTGTCCCTTGAGCGCGTCCGACACGCCGATCACGGCGCATTCGGCGACATCGGGATGACCGGCAAGCACTTCTTCCATCGCGCCCGTAGACAGGCGGTGGCCCGCCACGTTGATCACGTCATCGGTGCGCGCCATGATATAAAGGTATCCGTCCGCGTCCATCATGCCCGCATCGCCGGTTTCATAGTAGCCGGGAAAGGTCGTGAGGTAGGATTTGCGGAAACGGTCTTCGGCATTCCACAGGGTCGGCAGGGTGCCGGGGGGCAGGGGTAGTTTGATCGCAATTGCGCCCAGTTCGCCGGGTTTTTGCGGATGGCCTGCTTCATCCAGAATTTGCACGTCATAGCCGGGCATCGGCACGGTAGGAGAGCCGATTTTGACCGGCAGCGCCTCAAGTCCTGCGGGGTTGCCTGCGATGGTATAGCCAGTTTCGGTCTGCCACCAATGGTCGTAGACGGGCACGCCCAAGACATCAGCAGCCCATTCGATGGTGTCAGGATCAGCGCGTTCACCCGCCAGATAGAGCGCGCGCAAACATGTCAGATCGTATTTTTTGCGGTATTCGCCTTTGGGATCTTCGCGCTTGACCGCGCGGATGGCGGTAGGGGCGGTAAAGAAACTGCGCACGTTGTGTTCTTCGATGATGCGCCAGAACGTGCCTGCATCGGGGGTGCCGATCGGTTTGCCCTCGAATACCACGGTGGTGTTGCCGTGGATCAATGGCGCGTAACAGATGTAGCTGTGACCAACTACCCAACCCACATCTGAGGCGGCCCAGAAAACATCGCCGGGATCGACGTTATAAATGTTCTTCATCGTCCAGTTGAGTGCAACCAGATGGCCGGCGGTGGCACGCACGACACCTTTGGGCGCGCCGGTGGTGCCAGATGTATAGAGGATATAGGCGGGATGATTTCCTTCAACTGGAACACAGGGGGCGGGGGTGACGCCCTCTTGTGCGGCGTGCCAATCCAGATCGCGGCCCGGCGTTAGATCGCAAGTATGCTGGTCGCGTTGCAGGATGATGCAGACGTCTGGTTTGTGGCTAGCCAGTTCAATCGCGCCATCAAGCAACGGCTTGTAGGCCACGACGCGGTTCGGTTCCAACCCGCAAGAGGCGGCAATGATGGCCTTGGGCGTGCAATCGTCGATGCGCACGGCCAATTCGTTGGCGGCGAACCCGCCGAACACCACCGAATGCACCGCGCCAATGCGGGCGCAGGCCAGCATCGCCTCAAGTGCTTCGGGAACCATTGGCATGTAAATGATGACGCGGTCGCCTTTGGTGATGCCTTGGGCGGCCAGCGCGCCGGCCAGCGATGCCACGCGGGTTTGCAATTCTGCGTAGGTAATTTTGGCCTTGGTACCGGTGATCGGGCTGTCGTAGATGATTGCCGTTTGATCGGCGCGACCGTTTTCGACATGGCGGTCCACCGCATTGTAACAGGTGTTCACACGGGCATCAGCATACCATTCATACAGATCATTGCCGCGTTCAAACAGCGCCTGCGTCGGGGCGGTGTCCCAGCTGATCGCGGCGGCCTGATCCAGCCAATAGGCCTCTGGGTCGTCTTGCCAGCGCTGATATGTGTCCCGGTAGCTCATTGTCGTCTCCTCCGCATGTTATGCGACGAGGTGTAGTGCGTGCGGGCAGGGCGGGGCAAGCGGGACATGTGAATGGTGGGTGATTTGGAAAGGCGATTGACAAGGCTTTACCAAAGAGAGTCGATAAGTTTTCAACGGCGCTGTCGCCAAAATTTGTTTTTGAATTATGTCGAATTTCGCCCTGATTGTCGAAAATGGATAGGCGGGTATTTTGTGTTGGCCCTAAGGTTGTTTCAGGCCCGACATTGTGCCGGGTCAGCGTCAGGAACAAAGGTTCACGGCCATGGGTGACAAGATCGCCAACAAGAAGAAAATTGCCAAGAAAAACGCAAAGCGCGTGCCAACGATGGCCCCTGAGCTGGTGCTTAAATCAGCCGGGCAATCGGTTTCTACCGGCAAAAAATAACAGACAACCTCGAAGTAACTCCAAGAATTCACATAACTGCGCCGCTTTGACCCACAAAGCGGCGCATTTTTTGTTATCCGTAATGCGCAACCGGCGTGCCTGCGATGGCACCGACATTAAGCAACCCGCGTGCGGTGATCGAGGGGGACACGATATGGGCGCGGTTGCCCATGCCCATCAAAATGGGGCCAACCTCTAGCCCTCCGCCTTTCATCTTGAGGATGTTGCGCACGCCCGATGCAGCGTCTGCGTGGGCAAAAATCAGCACGTTGGCGGCCCCTTGCATGCGGTTCGATGGCAGCAATCGTGCGCGCAGTTCGGGATCAAGCGCTGTGTCGATGTTCATCTCTCCTTCATAGCTGAAATCGACCTCTTGCGCGTCAAGCAGCGCAAGGGCGGCGCGCAGACGGCCACCGGAGCCTTCGCCCTGATTGCCGAATTGTGATTGCGAACAAAAAGCGATCTTTGGCTCAATCCCGAAACGGCGCACATGACGCGCGGCACCGCAGGCAATTTCGGCGATTTGTTCGGGATTGGGATGCAGGTGCACTTGGGTGTCGGCGATGAACAAGGGACCGTCTTCGAGGATCATCATCGACAAGGCACCATGCGCGCGCAGACCACCGCGACCCAATACCTGTTCCACGTAATTCATGTGCCAGCGGAATTCACCAAAAGTGCCGCAGATCAGGCTGTCGGCCTCGCCCCGGTGGACCATTACGGCACCAATGGCGGTGGTGTTGGTGCGCATCACGGCCTTGGCGATGTCGGGCGACACACCGCGACGGCACATCAGATCGTGGTAGGTTTCCCAGTAATCGCGGTAACGGGGGTTGTTTTCTGGGTTCACCAGATCGACGTTTTCACCAAGCCGTAGGGTAAGGCCCGACACTTCGATCCGGCGCTCGATCACGTCGGGGCGGCCGATTAGAATCGGGCGTTCGGTGGTTTCTTCGATGATGGCTTGGGCGGCGCGCAGGACGCGCTCGTCCTCGCCTTCGGCAAAAACGATGCGGCGCGGCGAGGTGCGCGCGGCCTCAAACACCGGGCGCATCAGCATGGCTGATTTGAACACCGAGCCGTCGAGTTTGTGTTTATACGCCTCAAGATCAGCGAGCGGCCTTGCGGCCACACCGGTTTCCATAGCGGCGCGTGCCACGGCGGATGAAACCACACCGATCAGGCGCGGATCAAAGGGCTTGGGGATTAGGTAATCCGGCCCGAAGGTCAGCTCTTCGCCCTTATATGCGGCGGCGGCTTCGGCTGAGGTTGTTGCGCGTGCAAGGGCTGCAATGCCGTCAATGCAGGCCAACTCCATCTCATCGTTGATGGTGGTGGCGCCGACGTCCAGCGCGCCGCGAAAGATGAAAGGGAAACACAGTACGTTGTTGACTTGATTGGGAAAATCGGAACGCCCCGTGGCGATGATGGCGTCAGGGGCGACCGCGCGCGCGAGGTCGGGCAGGATTTCGGGGGTCGGGTTGGCGAGCGCAAAGATGATCGGGCGGTTGGCCATTTTCTTGACCATGTCTTGGGTCAGGACACCCGGACCAGACAGGCCAAGGAAGAGGTCCGCGTCAGGGATCACATCATCCAGCGTGCGCAGGTCTGTCTTTTGGGCGAATTCCGATTTGATCGGGTTCATGTCGATCTCACGGCCCTCATAGACCAGCCCGTTGATGTCACACAGCCAGACGTTTTCGCGCCGCACGCCCATCTTTAACAGCATGTTCAGGCAGGCAATGCCCGCCGCACCGCCACCCGTCGAGACGATCTTGACGTCCTCGAAATTCTTGCCTGCCACGAACAGCGCGTTTTTCACAGCGGCACCGACGACGATTGCCGTACCATGCTGGTCATCGTGAAACACGGGGATGTTCATCCGTTCGCGGCAAATGCGTTCTACGGTAAAACAATCGGGTGCCTTGATGTCCTCAAGATTGATAGCGCCAAAGGTAGGCGCCAGTGCACAGACGATATCGGCCAGCTTTTCAGGATCGGTTTCATCCAGTTCGATGTCGAAACAGTCGATGTTGGCGAATTTTTTGAAGAGAACCGCCTTGCCCTCCATCACGGGTTTGGAGGCGAGCGGGCCGATGTTGCCCAGCCCCAGCACCGCTGTGCCGTTTGTGACCACAGCGACCAGATTGGCGCGCGATGTATAAAGCGCGGCTGTCGCCGGATCGGCGGCAATCTCAAGGCAGGCTTCGGCCACACCGGGGGAATAGGCGCGCGCCAGATCGCGGCCATTGGCCAGCGGTTTTGTCGCGCGGATCTCAAGTTTGCCGGGTTTGGGAAAGGCGTGGTAGTCAAGCGCTGCTTGCCGGATGTTGTGCGTGTCGGACATGTTGGGTGGCTCCTTGAGAATTTAGTTTAGCGTTAAACTACTTTTGTCGTGCCGCCAAGTTGAAGCTGCGCGCGGGTCATTGCGGGGTCTGCCCGGATCAGAGCCGCAAGTCAAAAGAGCGCGTGATAAGTGGCGCAGATGGCGGTTTTTGCGGGTCGCAAATAGCAGCGGAGTTTCCTATAGGTATAGGAAAGGGGGCCCCATGACGACAGATTTGCAAAAAGCAGCCGTGGACGTGCGCGAGAATGCGCATGCGCCTTATTCGAATTTCAAGGTGGGGGCGGCGATCCGGGGGCAATCCGGTGCCATCTATGCGGGGTGCAACGTCGAGAACGTTGCCTATCCGCAGGGAACCTGTGCGGAGGCCGGCGCGATTGCGGCGATGGTGGCCGCAGGAGAAAAAGTTTTGACCGAGGTTTATGTGGTCGCGGGTAGCGAGATGCCGGTGACGCCGTGCGGCGGGTGTCGGCAAAAGCTGGCTGAATTTGGTGCGGGTGATGTCGTGGTGACGATGGCGACGACGGAGGGCGTTGAGCAAGCATCAACGCTTGGCGCATTGCTGCCCGGCGCGTTTGGCCCCGCGCATATGGAAGGTTAGAGAATGAACGCGCGCGGTATTTTGGCAAAGTTGCGGCACCGGCAGTCTTTGACCCGCGAGGAATT
>ENA-OQVM01003718-OQVM01003718.1-marine-metagenome-genome-assembly--contig:-NODE-3718-length-16277-cov-3.007654_pt1 | contig 16277 bp, 11 predicted proteins | sample MGYA00237776_ERZ505498 | MGnify/ENA primary metagenome ERZ505498 (study PRJEB26159, sample SAMN06265151) | marine metagenome | isolation source: Helgoland LTER site | place: Germany:Helgoland, sampling... | reverse complement strand
GAAAAACAACAAAGATGGATATTCAAATATCCTCATTGGATACAATAATTCCATTAGAGTTAACAATTTGTTCTCCGAAGACCGTACCAGTATTTTCAATAATATCGGCATTGGAGCAGGAGGTAGCGTATCAGGAGGAAACACAATCGCTATCGGTAACAACGCTGTCACAAATTCTAAAAATTCAACTGCTATTGGACATAATTCCATAAATCATACTACCGCAACCAATTCTCTCATTATTGGAAATAAAATACATAACAATGGCGCAAATTCCTTCATATTGAGAGCAAATGGTTCCAATCAAACTGCCAATTTCTTTACAAAATGTAATATCCAACCCAACTATTTCAATATTAACGATGTATTTGAAGGTATTATCGGAGATGAAATTTTTGTTCACGAATACATGAATTTTAAAAACACTGTCAAATTTAATGATTCCGTTTCTTTTGGTGACCATATTTCAGCTAATACAGCATCATTCAGTAATATTGTTGGAGATATTCGCTTTGCTAATATAAATAACTCATTCACTGTTGAAAACACATCCACATTCAAAAATAACGTTTATTTTCAAAAACCCATCCAAATCGACTCTCTCGCCACTACAAATAACTCTTTAACTATAGACTCCGAAGCGTTCTCGTGTTACGTACCGTCCACTTTTCAAAATGTTCTCGTTACCGATTCCGCTTCATTCCATGATATCAACACCCAAGGTAATACAAATCTTAAAAATACAGAAATACTTGGAACTCTCAAACTAAATGGAACAAATATAATTGATATTATAAACGGTAATCAACATCCTAATACCTTCTTATCACAATTAATAGGTACCATTGGATGGCTCGATGAATTCCAAAGTAATGTTAACTTGTCCCTATTCAATAACAATTTAGCTCCATGGCTTTCTTTTCACCAATCTGATATTAAACTATCACATTTCTCAAACGACTTGTTACCAGAATGGTTGAACCTTGAACAGTCCAGTATACCGTTAGGAGATTTCTTTAATAATATCGCACCCTGGTTGACATACGACCCGAATCTCATCAAACTCTCACAATTCTCAAATGATATTGCTTTTTGGATTCGTCCAAATCAAGATGATATCGACTTGAACAAATTCAACAACAACTTGTCACCATGGCTTCGTTTCAATCAAGAAGAAGTACTTTTGTCCAGATTTACAAATGACATCGCTGATTGGCTTCATCCTCAACAAAACCAAATACTTCTATCACAATTTAACAACGATCTTGCGTCATGGTTGACTCCAGACCAACAAGACATCTCATTGTCCAACTTTCATAACGACCTCGCCCCTTGGCTCAAATATCAATCCTCTGATATCTATCTCTCCCAATTTTTCAACAACCTCGCACCTTGGCTCAAATATGCACAAAGTAACGTTCGACTACGTTCATTCCTTAACGATTTAGCTCCCTGGCTCAAAGAATACTATTACGCTAAAGATTTACCCATTAGCATATTCACTCATGACTATATCGACGCACAAAGCAATAGTTTCTTTCGTAGCAACGTTCACTTCTATGATGATGTTTATTTCCATCGTAATGTTTATTTTCTCGATTCAAATTCCGAAATATCCATAAATGGTTCCGTTTCATTTAATGGTTCCGTTTCATTCTCCAATGTATCAGTCGATAATGAATTAATTATAAATGGACCTACAAGGTTCTCTAATGATGTCGTTATTCATGGAGAACTTGATGTTCATGACACTTTTCATGCTTTATCAAATTCCATATTCGATCATATTGCAGATTTTCATAGTAATCTTACTGTATATAATCAACAACAAGAACCCATATTCCAAATTATTGACTCCAATGTTATAATTAATGGCAATCTTGATATACAAGGAGGAGGCTTCTTCAATACCGGTGACGATGGATTGTCTCTAAGTAATGATTTGTATGTTGATGGAAATATTACTTGTACTGGTACTGTCGTATGTGGAAGTATCACAATACAACCTTACCACGAATACATTCGAGTCATACAAATGGCAATGTCCAATTTAGAAGACTTCACTCAAATTGAAAATGGTTTAGTCGTTCCTGGCGCTTATTTCACACCACATGAAAATGTATTCTTCAAACCATCTTATTTCCTTGAACCTATATTTCTTACAAGTAATCCATTTAAAATAGACCCCATCGTTTATCTCGATTTTTTCAGTAAGTGTAATCTATTCGTTGGCGACAAACTTTATGGAAATGAATTTACATGTAATCTACTCATCGCTAGTGATTCTTTCTTTGAAAAACATGCTTCATTTCAATCAAATGTTTTTATTCATGGTTCCATTTATGGTCAAGACTCGTCCAGCATTTTAAATATAGGAAGTCCCACTTTATTTGACCAACATGTCACCTTTAACAACGACATCACTCTTAAAGAACATGTATATGGATTGTCTCCAAACATTCATTTTCATCCCAATATTAATTTTGAACAAAATATTGTTGTCCAAAACAATATACATACCAGTAACAATCTATTTATTCATCCCAATGACCCTACTTCACTAAGCCATTGGAGAATGTTTTGTAACCCCACCAATAATATTCATGAAGTTGATCTCTATTTTGTTTCAAAAAATGGAGCCGCTATGGCCATTTCTGACGATTTCGAAGAATCTATTATCAATTTCACTGGACAACATAGATGCTCCTTCAAATCTTATTTTCCAATTTCGTCAAATGATACTATCATCAACAATATAAATATTTCTTCTCATATCGGTAAAATTGTATCTTCCACTGGCGAATATAACGACCTGTATAACTCCACAAAAATACGTATCAATGAAGCCATCCCAATTGTTCAATTATGTTCGAATTCAAACGACAAATCTGTATTCGGTGTCATCAGCGGAGAAGAAACTGACCCCTCCAAAAGATCCTTCAATATCGGTAATCTCCGATTCTTTCTCGACATCAAAACACATATCAAAAAAATTATGGTCAATAGTGTCGGAGAAGGAGGCATTTGGATTTGTAATATCAATGGACCTATATATAATGGAGACTATATTACCAGCTCATCTATACCAGGATATGGTGCCTTACAATCCGATAATATATTGAAAAATTATACAGTAGCAAAAATTACTTGCGATTGTTTATTCGATCTCAATTCTTCCATTTACGAATGCCACATTTTTATTCATAACAATAAAACTTACAAAATTGCATTTGTTGGGTGCATTTATTGTTGCTAAATACATTTATATAAAATCACGGATTATTATTTATTTTCTGCAAATTTATTATAAAAAACTACACATATTATATTGAAATGGCTGGATACGGAAATTATAATGATGACTCTTCACTTTTACAGACATTAGGTTCTCCTAATACAGAATTTAAACAAAAAACTGGATCAACCATACCTTATCCAGAAGCTGTCACAAACGATGGACCTTACACCGTTTTCGGACCACTTCTCTTACCCAAAATTTATGGTAAAGATCTAAATGCTATCGAAATTGCGTCGTCCGGTATAATTGCTTTGAGTATTTATGACCAAGAAGTAATTACCATTAACCAAAACGATACTTACTTAACTGGGCAAAATGCTATCACATTTAATGCTACTTCAAATGCCGATGCTATTCACTTGAGATCTGGTACCGATACAAAAAAAATTATGCTTGACGAACTAATGATAAGTGAAGATGGTGATTTTAATGTATTTTCTACCAACAAAACGGCCGGTTTCCGTATGTCCGATAATGTTCATATTGACAATTATCTTTCAGTTAATGGTGATTCCGACCAAGTAGGTGCGGTTCAAATGGGCAGCACTCTATCCGTCAAAGCCGCCACCCTCCTCTCCTCCACCCTCTCGGTGAATGGCACCACCGACCAAGTAGGTTCGGTTCAAATGGGAAGCACTCTCTCCGTTAAATCCGCCACTATCCTCTCATCCACCCTCTCCGTTAATGATGATTTGTTTGTAGGAGGTGATTTTGAACTTGAAGGTAATTTAAAAGTCGATCATATCCAAACCACATCAGCAACTAATGATATGGTTATTAGTATGGGAGATCCTGGTAATGAAAATACCTTTGGAACCTTGAAAATTATAGGTAATTTAGATGTGATGGGTACTTACAATCAAATTCCAATAGAAGTAGATGCTATTCATGTCGAGGATAAATTGATAACATTAGCATCTCAAACAGATAATTCGAATCAGGTAACATATCCAATAGATTCTGAAGCCACGAATAGTAAAGCTGGTATAGAGATTTCGGGAATACCTAATGATTTCAACAGCGAACATATTACATTTTCAAATGATCAACATGTAAATGCATGGGAAAAATCAATTAAATGGAATCATGGTACAAATGGTATGAAATATCTTGGATTACAACAAGGGTTCGCTGGTGTAGAGAAAACTAATACTGAAAGTATTGAAGGGGAGGCATTTTGGGAATTTAAAGGGGGGTCTCTTCGTTTGACAGGATATGTTCCAAGTCCTGGAAATTCAGGTAAATTAGATGAAGTATCATTCGCTATGCGTATTACAAAACAACGTGACTTACAATTCGTTAAGATTGAGAAAAATTATAACGAGAACCAAACTGTAAAACAAGTTGCGAGTTTTGGGGTTAGATTTGCTGGTGGTGCAAGGGTTACAACATAAAATTATTTCATAATTTCTCTCGCAGATGGGTCTTTCAAATCCCCACACCATTTAGGTAACCAGTAATAAGGAATGATATTTGTAAACTGTTTACCATATATTTTTTCGAATATTCTTCTATAATAGAATGTTTCCTTGAGTGATGGTATATTGTATGATATATTTAGAATGGATTTTTGAAAATCATCATCTGTAACAATCGTATTGATATGATTATTTATAATACTATGCCAAGAGTTGTCTTGTTTACTAACACCATCACTGAAAGCTTCTTTTGGTCTCCACAACACATCATAGGGTAGTAAATTATCGTGTTCGAATGCTTTACGAAGGAGATACTTTTCAGGACGGTCACTTCCATTTGGAATACGATATTGAGGAGGTATACTAAGATAGTATTTAACGAAGGTCTTATCAGCGAAGGGGACTCTCGCTTCGAGACCCTGACCAGATATAGTGCGGTCACTTCGTAGACTGTCGAAATAACATATATTTTTTACGAGAGAACGACATTCTTCGTCGAATACATTTGTGGATGGAGCATTCCAGAGGTATTTGTATCCTCCACAAACTTCATCACTATAATCACCATTAAATACTACTTTAAAATCGGTATGTTTTTTTATGTATTTTGAAACAAGTAGATTTCCAACACTTGCTCGAACAGAAGTAGTATCATAACTTTCGATTGTTTCAATTGTATCTTCTAATGCGGAAAGAAATTCATGTTCATCAAGTTCAATAGAATGATGATTTGATTGGATGAATTCAGCGACCTGTTTTGCATATTTTAGATCTGGAGAACCGACAAGACCTATTGAAAAAGTGTGAATTGTGTAAGGAGGAAAATGACTGGCGACAAGTGATGCCACTAAACTGCTATCAAGACCACCTGACAACAGACAACATAATGGTCTTTCACTCATCAATCTTTTTTTGACAGCATCTCTGAATAAAATGTTAATTTGAGTGAGGGTTTCAAGTTCGTTGTAATCTTCATGATTAATATATGTATTTGTAGAGAGTATGTTGCAATAAGATTTAGTGTCAAGTTTTGTTGGAATTGTTTGTAGTGTTTTAAAATTTGAGATAGTATATGTATAATAGGAACCTGATGGAAATTGTTGAACTTCATCACAAAAATACGAAAGTGCTTTTAATTCCGATGCGAAAGATATTATGTTCTTAGATGTATTAAGACCCCAAAAAATAGGTCTCACACCGAAGTTATCCCGGGCTACTAATACCGACTCTCGTTCTTCGTCGAACAATACGAAAGCGAATTCTCCATCTAGTAGATTAATCAAACGTTTGTACACATCGTCATCATCGTCAACATTATTATCACTATTATCACTATCATCACTATCATTACCATGAATCATTTTTGCATACAAATGTAATATTACTTCACAATCACTTTTAGAGTTAGTCGATAGTTCATAGTCTCTAATAAGTTTTTCGTGATTAAAAATCTCACCATTGCATACGAGCCATATATGTTTATTTGGTTTATTGGGAATTGAAATACACATTGGTTGCATACCATTTGATGTCAAGTCATTTATTGACAATCGTGTAAATCCCATGAATAGATATTCGTTTATGAATGAACTTTTAATATCATCTGGACCTCTTCTTTTGAGTTTACTGATACCCGTATGAAATGTATCATTGTAATAGGTATGTCGTCGTTCATCGTCGTTGTCACAAAAAAATAATGAAGCAAATATTCCACACATATTTTAATGGATATTATAGAGATGGATTTTTTAAATAAAAATTAAAGGAAAGAGTATGAAAGTGTATGGTTGGTAAATAAATATAATTTAATATAATTTCATATAATTTCATATAATTTCATATAAGTTAATATTAATCATTTTTTGGCATATTGTTTGCATATTCCGAATGTGTTTCGGTGATATTTACTGATACCATATTTATGAATTCCATCTAAATGTTTTTTAGTACCATATCCTTTATTGTTTTTGAGATTATATTTTTCTTCGAGCTCGGGTTCAGATTTGACCAAATCATTAATGTAATTGTCTCTGGATACCTTTGCAAGGATACTTGCGGATGCGATATTCAAATAAACATTGTCACCACTCGGCACACAAATATGGGGAATATTCAAATATTCTATAGTGGGGTCTCGGTTCATATACGGGCGAAAGCGGTCACCATCTACTAATATTTTGTGGAAAGATGTGGTCTTCACGACAGAGTTCAATGCTCCATGCATAGCATTATAAGTAGCATTAAGTATATTTATTTCATCAATGATATTTTCAGAGACATATTCTATGGAATAAGAACGACAATTTTTGACAATAAATTCATACAACATGTCACGATTTTTTTGACTGAGTTTTTTGCTATCTTTAATCAGATGCAAACACCGCCTATGTTGTTCTATAAGATTTCTTTCATGTTCATCTTCATGTCCATTTTTATTTTCAGACAATTGAGATGCCACCCATTGGTTGTCCCAGATTACAGCAGAAGCCACGACGGGACCCACGAAACAACCTCGCCCAACTTCGTCGACCCCCACTTGGACCTCTTCAAATGACTCGTGATATAATTCAAGCATTATTGTGTATTAAAATTATGTTCGAATAATAATTAAGGATTACTGATTATTTTCTCGATGTCGAAAGTGAAACCTATTGTCGTTGTTCCTGGATTTAATGGTTCACTGTTGATAAACAAAAACAAACTCAATAAAAAAGGAATCAATTTTTATAGCAAGAAACAAGATAAAACTTGTTTAACGAATGATGTCATAAATTATAAATTGTTATGGAACAAAAAATCAAAACATGCCACAAATCGAGAACAATTTACAACCTATGATTTTGGAGGTATTGATGGTATATGTAATGTCGTTCCACAGTTAAACATTTTAGACACATACTTTAAAAGCATTTTCAAATTGAATAACAATCTGATAGATGACTATGTAAATTATTCTTATTTCTCTACGTTGACATCATATCTTATACATAAAGAAAAATATGAACCTGGTAACAATTTATTAGGATTCCCATATGACTACAGATATATTGGTGATTATGACAATCGGATCGAATATTATGTGAAAATCAAAGAATATATTGAAAAGACCAGAATTGAACATGATAGTGGAATCGTTGCAATTACCCACAGTTTAGGTGGGTTGTTATTTCATAATTTCTTAATTGATTATGTAAGTGAAACATGGAAGAGAAATCATATAGACACAATTATTAATGTCAATGTTCCCTTCGGCGGAGTTCCTCAATCACTATTTACCTTATTCGATGAGTCGAGTATCATATATCATTCTTATAGCAAGTATAGTGGTTTACATTTATGTTTTCCAAATTACCATAATTATTCCAATACCACACCATTGATAGAAAAAGTTGACAAAGATGGGATGGTATCAGATTCAATAACTATTGATAATATATTTGAACATGAATTATTCAATGAGTACGATTCTATTCACTATACGGATTTGAAGTCCTTTTGGGATACATTATTGAAAGATACAAATATCAAAACAAAATATATATGCAGCAAATATATCAATGATGATAATAATACTAATTGCAAATTGAATTGTAAAAAACAAGAAAATAATAAAGTTGTTTATGAATATATTGATTCTTTTGGTGATGGTTTAGTACCATTTGAATCATTAATTTTACATAAAAATAGTGTAAATGATAATGCTTTTACATTTATAAATAATACAAGTCATGCGAATATTCTCAAACATTGCGACTTTTTAGAATATATTGCTACAAATATTTGTCGTCACCCTTGATAGTTTTAAAATCTATATTTATGATATCTCTCGTGCTTTTATCGAAAGTTACATATTGTTCTAATTCATCGAATCGGGTTTTAAATAGCATCTTAAATAATTCTTTCGTGTCATCTGTTAATGTTGGTTTATTATCAATGAACACACATATCATTTTGTATCTTGTATTTTTTGGTATTTTTGACCAATTTGAACAAATAGCTGAATTTTGATAATTCGATGAATAATTATCATGTAACTTGTGCAACACAGTTTTATCCGTTGTGAAAGGGGTAATTTGTTCGAGGACATTCACATCTTCAATAGTTCCAGTGTCTTCATTAACTTTGAAACTTGTAGGAATATCTTGTTTTTTATGTCTCATGTTATTTACCAATATGGTATTCAATATATTTTTTGAATTTTTGTCGATATTCATGTTATCTTGTTCATGTTTTAATAGTGTGTTATTTTTTTGGTCTTTTGAAACCCTGTCATCCCAATCTTTAAATAAGACAGTTAAGCTATCAAACATATTTAAAGATTCCATTGATATTTATATTAGAGTATATCACCGATTTTATAAATCTTTTTAATTTAAAATTGATTCTTTATCACCAATTTTATAAATCTTTTTAATTAAAAATTGATTTTGTATAAAACAACCAATACTTTTTAATCTTAAAACAAATTCAATTTTTAGATTTTGTATAAATATTCAGATAGAAATAAACTATGGACAACTACGAACAAATTGTCGATGGATTAATTAATTCTTATATACTTAAACAAGAACATTTAGATTGGAACAACATTGAACAACATCCTAAGTGCATTAAGAAATGTATGTTAGAGGTAACACATCAGTTGTCAAACATTTTTCACACCAACAATTTATCGAATGTTAACCGGGTTACTCATAGATTATTTGAAATTATACAAAACCGTCGTCAACTGGCATCTCTACAATTACTTCCTGTAATTGAACAACGAACACCTATCTGGTATGACACTCGTAATCAGTTAATAACCGCCAGTGATTTCGGAGATGCACTCGGAATAGACAAGTTCGGGAAAAAATCCGATATCAAAAAATTCTTCAAAAAAAAAGTAGGTATTGACCCACCTCCCACCTATGATTTGACAAATCCAGCACTATCCCATGGAGTACGATATGAACCCATTGCTACTGAAATATATCAAAAAAGATATGGAGTTAAAGTTCACGAATTCGGTCTCATCAAAAATCCACGATTCGACTTTCTTGGAGCTTCTCCAGATGGAATAACTGATTTGGGAGTCATGTTGGAAATAAAATGCCCTTATAAACGAGTCGTTAACGACTCCATCATGGAACAATATTACTACCAAATGCAAGGACAATTAGATGCATGTGATTTGAACGAATGTGACTTTTTCGAAGCTACTTTCGAAGAATATATCGATGAAGAGAGTTTCTTTGATGACTATGAAATAGAACTCTATGTTTACAATAGTAACTACAAAGAAAAAGGTATCATATTACATGTTTTCAACAAAGAATTAGATAAGATAGAATATATATACAGTCCTCTTTATGCTTGCAAAGACGATTTGAAAGAATGGCTCAAGCTTAAAACCAATTCCACACAACATACATCTGAATATCCTATCTCAAGAGTAGAATTTTGGTTTATTAAAGGAGAATCCATCAAACGAGTATTTAAGAATAATTCATTCATTTCAAATATGAATATAAATCTGAAAGACATATGGGACAATATCCTTGAATATCGCAACAATCCTGAAAAGTATCGTCAAGAAATATGTTCCACTTCCAAATCATCAACAACTAACAAACATCTTAGGAAAAAAATTGATAACACATTATCAAACGATGATAAAAATAACAAATCGAAAAAAGCAAAAAGTCTATTCATTATAGACAATGATAATGATGATTCTATATGGTATTAATATACGTTGTTTACATATTGCATTATTAGTATGCAATATAATTGAATTATATAGTTAACATCGTTTATGTGTGTGTTTTTTTTTATTATTTTGCTTTATAAATCATATTTTGTTAAATATATGACCGATAATACTATTAACCAACATAAATTCGTTGTATGTATGACCACTACTTTGTGTCGAATTGAACACATACAACCCGTCCTTTTACGAATCCTTAAAGAACAATTAGATATCACCAATTATACTTACACATTTTATTTATTCATACCAAGTATCATCTCTTCATATATTCCAACATGGTTACTTCATATCTCAAATATATATCCTCATTTTCATGTCATATATTGCACCAAAGATTATGGACCTATAACTAAATTACTTCCCCTGTTTTTAGAAGTACTCCCAAAAAAATATAACCCCGATGAAATACAATCATTTATTACACACAACAACTTCTGGATCATCACCATAGATGACGATATTCTATATGATAATCGTTTCTTGTTCAGTATATTCACCCATATCTGTGCATTGAACCAAACTCACAAATCATCTAATACCGATTACAACGCATTCGGTTTCTCTTGCATTAAATGGTTCCCGTCATCAAATTCATTCATTCCATCCACCAAATACGAACGCCTTTATTCAAACGATAACACTAATTACTCTCTTATCATTGAAGGATATATGGGAGCAATCTACAACCTCGCCTGTTTCTATCCTTTTGATAATTTCATTACCTATGTCAACAACACCTCTGGTGCAAATATTTCATGTCTTCGCTCCGATGACCTCGTCATAAGTTCCTTCTTATCCACCAACCGACATATACCCATTCAACAAATTCAATCCAGATTTTGGCACAAAGATTTTTTTTGGAATAACCGAAAATCTATTCTCATGAAACATGGACAATCACATGATGCACTCCACAATAAAAACGACACATTTTCGAGATACCAAAATGCATCTCTACATATACAATCCATTCTCACTCAAGTCAATTCCTTATCCAAATAGAATTGAACAAACTTTTTTTTTTTTCATCGTCCCACAAAAACTTTCTCAACAACTCATCCTTCTTCCATTTCATTACCTTGTTTACTCGCAATTTAAATTTGTTTTTGTTCACGGTATTCTCATCATGACATACCATCAACACCACTTCTTTCTGTTGTACCAAAGGCTCCTCAAAGTTGTTCGTAAACGACTCCTCCTCATTCGATTCATTTGATACAATCGGTTCATGCGAATGATCCAACAAATATTCACTTCGATATGCCATCGTGTTGTTCGATGCATAATATTTCTTCTTCACTCTCACTTCATATATATCTTTCGTATTTATATACAACAAATACAAACGATTAGAACCAGTTATCTTCATGTCACCAGATAAATCTAAACAATTCACTGCATCCGATACTCTCGTCTCGGTATACAAATCATCGTCATCCATACATATTAAATACTCCGCCCCAAACTCCTCTACTCCTATACGATTCAACTCATTTCTCTTTTCATAAATTGTTTTTTTTATCGGTGAATATATATACTTCACATTCAGCATATCACATCCATTCTCTTCAAAAAACACATTTGTCAATTCAGAATTTGGTGTATCATCATATATCAATAACATTCGTTCATTCTTTTCGTAATCTTGCATCTGAAACTGATATATCACCAAAGGTAACAATCTTTGACGATTGCAAGTAGGACACAATACACATACTTTCATTATATTTTGTGTATTTTTTTTTACAAAAATGATTCCATTTAATTTTAATTTTTTTTTTTTGTTTTCAAAAATATTTTTATAGTTTCATTTTCTTTTTTATATTCTCATTTTCGTTTGACTACCTTTACTTTGGTATTTCCTCCAACAGTCTTAATTTTTTTCTTTTTAAGAGTATTTGCAGTCGACCCTCCTCGTGTGTTGTAAGATGATAAATCTACCACTTTAACAACAGAATTAGATTGTTTCATACCTCCAGTAGTTTTTTTCTTATTGATGTTAGAACCTGAACGTTCCCCACCCATTTTGTTTTGTACTGATTTATTGTTTTTACTTTTTAATAAGAATGTAGAATCGTCACCACTACATTTACATGTGCTCATTTTACCACCACCACGACCACCGACCATTGGAGGTAATGTACATGCTGTACAAGGAATCATTTTTTTGTTACTTCCTATTTATTATATATTGATATTAAAAATGAATTATCATTTTATCAATTTTTAGTATGTATTGCTTATTTTAAATTATGTTCACATACAAACTTGTTCGCATTGGTATCATTCTCTATTGTGTCATTCCATTTACCACCTTTTAACATTGCAGCATGTCTTTCATTTCCGTTCGCATTATTTGGTTCACCTGGAGCCCAATTCGTATAACCACAATTTGACCAATTTCCATTGACCTTTGCACAATTCACCCATGTAGCATCGTAAGCTCCTTTTAAGTATCCTGCAACTGTATCATTCTCACTTTGATTATTTATTTTCACTAAACGTTTAGAGACAGATTCGCCTCTATCATTCAGACCAGTTTTATCTCTATTACATGCATTTACAGCAGCACCAAACCCATTGTTTTGGGAATATACTGAATAACATTTGTTTCCATCTGGTGATTTCTTTTCATTAGATTCTACACAACAAGATTTTAAAGTATCACACGATTCTGATTGTGATTTTTTTGTTTGTGCATTGTTGCATTGTTGATAATCTTTTAATGGTTCTCCATTATATGTGTTAATACGGTTCATAACCATTTTTTGTTCACCAACCCCACAATTTCTGTAATTATTTGATATACAATTCCCTTTTTTTGTTTTTGGACCATAGTCACATGTTACATTCTCTGTTTTGGTTGGACAAGTATATTCTACATCTTGTTTGCTTGGTTTTGATGGATTACAAGAATATGTTATTATGTTGTTTCCAATTTGTTCCTGTGAAGGCTGTGGAGGATTATTTGTATAAGTAGTTGTTTTAATTTTATACCTGTTTTTCGCAAGACCAAAACCACGGTCAGCAGAGGTGCAATCTGAATATGTCACAGATTCTCGTTGTGTACAATCTTTTTTAGATGAACTATAGGTGATACATGTCCCCAAATTACAATTTTGTTGTTGTGATACAGGTCCACAAGCGTTTCCTCCATGTTGAGCAGGTTTTATCACTTGTCTTGTCCTTGTTTGTTTACCTGGTCCACATGGCTGCGAACAAGCCGACCACCCACCCCACCCACTCATTTCACAATTTACTGGACAAGGGTTGGTATTACATTGTTGTTGTGTTTTCTTTTCTTCCGCTGTACATTCTCTGCCACCATGTTGCGCTTCTTGTATTACATTCACTGTTCTAGTTTTAACACCCCCTCCACAAGATTTAGAACATCCACCCCAACCACTCTGTTGCACTTTACAATCTATTGGACAATGAATTCTTGACTTCGATTTTTCACCTGACACTTCCACTATATCATCACCTGTACTCATACTCCCAGATTTCTTCTCTTGACGACGATATATCGTTACTGGATCCTCATCATCGTAACAATATTCAGAATTACCTATATTGTTCCAATTTATAGCTTTCCCTTTCAAGGTTTGACTACCTCGGTTTCCAGGCAATTTCGACGAAGGAGCATAACTCGTATCGGTGTAATACACCATATCATAATCCGGGTCGGTATCATAGAAACCTTCGATAGACGGCATAATAGTGGTCCTCATTTTTTCGTTGATATTTCGCCATCGACATAATATCCCCAACAATATAATCATAAACAATAATGTTAAAAAAATGTATTCCAACATAAGTAAATTTGTGTTCAAATTATTTTTTATTTATATACATTTAAAAAATTCAAAAACAATTAGATATATTTAATTCATATGAACCAGTCTCTTATATTTATTATTAAAAAATAAAAATAAAAAATTAAAAGTAAATAATGTTTTTACTACTCATAGAATCGGATCAGCACATTCTTTATAAACAGATGGATATGTCTGAGGTCCGGAACATGTTGTACTTGTCGCCTTCTTCTCCAAAAGACGATGGATATAATTTTTATTATCACTACACGCCATTGTGCTGCTATTCCATAATTCATCCGCTTTTGTAAGATCTTCCAATGTCTTTTTTGTTCCTAATGAATAATCTTCACTCGATGGTGATTCATAATAAGCGACTTCATAATCATCCTTTCCACAACATCCATCATAAGGATAATAATTTCCAGATGTCCTTCCATCTATACACAATTCACCTTCAGTAGCGGGTTCCGGTAATATGTTATAGGCGGCATAACCTTTCTTCAAATTATCACCACTAGGTGTTTCATACTTAGAATTCCAGGTATTCCGTTCTGTTTCACCCATAAAATCAATTATTCTACATGTATCATCATCATAATTATATTTACAATAGGGAGTCTCCTTACATTTGAATAGATTATCATCATATTCTACATCTAATGACGCATAATCTACACAACCAACTCCATTAACTTCGCTAGAATTTTTAGGAGTACTTGCTATTACAGATTTTACATTGACAGATGGTTCAGTCGACTCATTATATTGATACCTCATAACACCTGTACTATTATCAGATTTAACATAGCATTTTGTAGCATCAGTATTTTTAGCTTCACACACACGTTGGCAGTCAGTATCGCAATATATATCTAATTCTTGCGCAGTTGATGCATTTTGAAGGTCTCCCTGACATTCCGTCTGTCTCACATCCACTTTCTGTGCCTTTTTGTTTACACAGTCATCAGATTTACAATAAACTCCTTTCAAAGAGGCTATTGTATCGTAACCTTTTCCTTCGTTGTCCAACTTATAATCCGTAGATTGGAAATATCTGGGTTTATAATGGTCACCATAATTTTCATCGTCTTTGGAAGGACATGCACAAAATAATTTCTTACCATCTGTGTCGGTAGTATGAGTCGTTACATTGAAACTATTGACTATATTTTCATCCCTTATACATGTTTCATTCTGTAAAGATGTATCTTGGTAACCTGTTATACTGCCTGTCGATTTGTCGTTTGTCGATTCCAATAACCATTCATATTGTTTACCTGTCGCTAATCCTTCACTGCAATCAATTTTACCCTCACCACTTTTGTTGTAGGCTTCACTGTCGTCAGTTCGAACAGTCTTGTATGAACAGAATGGTAACAATGAACAGGTACTTGGAGGTACACAAGAAGAACCATCCGCATTCACCACCATATTTTGTGCACTTTTGTTATTCGGTTGCTCCTGTCCTATTTCTTTTTCTTCCTTATCATAACATAGTATTTGTTGTGATGCACACAATTTCTGTTTCGTATTGTAATCACAATCTCGAGATATACACTGACCCTTCGTGACATTCCCATTCGAGTCTTTCGTCAAATCAAATCGAGTTCTTTTGCCTTCCGCAAATGTCCCATTTACATCAGATGTATTGTCTTCTTCAATGTCTCGTTCCCGAATATCTTGATTATTTGGATCAATACCTTCCACGATTTTCCAACATTTACTCGTATCCACCTCTGTTCCATCCTCCGTCGTTTCTTTGAACTAGAGAAACGTCCACTTTTAATATAAAATAAAATAAAATAAGAAACCACCGCAGTGGAAAAAACGTATTTTGGAATTTTTCTTGCAAAATGGGCTGCTGTGAGCTGGATCAAGTGGTCGATTTCATGCTCGGAAATTTATTTTTGTCGCGTACACAATTGTATCAATTGTGATAACAGACATGTGTTCGGATAATCCACAGACCTACTTTGGATTTACCAGGT
>ENA-OQVM01003714-OQVM01003714.1-marine-metagenome-genome-assembly--contig:-NODE-3714-length-16292-cov-16.755350_pt1 | contig 16292 bp, 24 predicted proteins | sample MGYA00237776_ERZ505498 | MGnify/ENA primary metagenome ERZ505498 (study PRJEB26159, sample SAMN06265151) | marine metagenome | isolation source: Helgoland LTER site | place: Germany:Helgoland, sampling... | reverse complement strand
ATAGACATAAGATTTATTCGCGAGTACCCACACTTGTTCTAATGTGTTCATCACACTCTCCCCATGATTTCATCGTGCGCCCACTCTTGCACAAAATCCTGATGCTCATTAGTCAGGGTCTCCAACTGCTCTTCAGTCAAAGGGTTGCCTTTAGAATCTTCTGCATAACATATGTACGCATCAACAAAGTCAGGGTAGTCATCTATGTTAATGCCACCGACACTTACGTTTTTTAGTCTTAAGTTTTCCATAGTGATTTCTCCACCGGATGATCCGGACTTAGTGTATGGTTCCGTCTTCTAGGTACTCATTCTGATGATAATCTTGCATAATCTCCTCGAAGTATTCCCTCGAATCTTGATACTCCAAGTCGGCTACCATTTGAGATAGTGTTCCATCAACCACAGCATGAAGCGCACCGATGTTATCGAGAGGGTTTTCTTTCAAGTGTGTATCCCAGTAGTGAATGATATCGTCAGTCATGCACCACCCACTGCCCCAGTGTTTTAGACTCTCATCTGGGTGATTTGGTGAGAGATGATTTATATCTATCTGTATTTGTTCAAACGATTGTAAGAGTCTGTCCTCTGTATCCTGTTCATCAAGACCTAGTAGGCGACACTCGACTTCCATGGTTCGGATTTCCTCCTGACAATCTTCAGGTATATCCGTTTTGATATAGCTATATTGATAGGCACCTATCTCGTATCGAGTTATGCTTATGCCAGACCATTTAAGAAAAGATATGAGGGTATCCATACCTTCCTCTGCAAAGTGGTGCTCATTATTCATCACGAAGTTTTCATAGGCATTATCCTTTGCCTTATCGGACAGCTCAGAGTAGTTATAGATAGTGATCGTTTCTTCCCTCATGATTCGTTCTCCCCCCAGAGTGGTTTCCGCACCGGATGCTTCAACACTACCTGTACCAGCTCGGTGGAATAACAGACCTCATCCTTAGCGTCATGGTCACCCATTTCTATGGATTCAATGGCTTCGGCTTCACTGTTAGCTTCTACTTCAAAATATGCTACGTACTTGTGGCGGTAATCTATTAGATACTTATTCATGAGTGTGACCCCCATCTAGGTTCATCTTGTGTGCCGTGATTGATGAAACCTCCATTCATATCGAATGATATTGGACGATCCTCAAATCTGTCTTGCCAAGAAAGCAATGGATTAGGTAGGTCAAGGCTACCTGCACGCCAGCTGATCTCGTTTGTGATGCCTTGGTCATTAACATCCCTCGGGGATGCGACAAGTTCGTATGTCCGATGAGTTAGCATCATCTTTACGAGGACTAAATTAGTTAGGGTTCTCACTCCATCAGGATCTGGAATCCATCCCTCCCTTGGTTCATCGTCACGGAGTCCTTGAACTAACTCCGCATGAATCGTCTGGCTCACTACCATTTGAGTGAACTGGTCATAGAATGTAATCATTACTGTTCTCCACAGCCACGAGGGCAGTCATATTCGCTGATGTCAGAGCCGCAGCCCTCACATATGTACCAAGGTCGAATGTTTTCACATCGATCACACCTAAGTTCTTGTCCAGTGTGTCCGGTGCTTCCACAGGTAGAGATTACTTCCCTGTGGTGATAGCCTTGCGGTACATACTGAACCACCTCGGCATTACATTTAGTCGGGCATGTATTACACATACTTAACCTCCTAGTTTAATTATCTGGAACGTCACAGCCACTGTTACCAGTGACCATGATAGGGCGAGGACGAAGAAGCAAAAGAACATCGCCTTGACGATGCTCCATCCGAGTAGGGCTAACTCTCTTTTCAATTCCACTTTTGTCTGTCTGTTCATGACTTGTCCTCCGTAGGGAGAGGGTTAGCGAGACGGACTAGCCTGTCCTTGCGCCTCTCGGCATCGAGATAAACCAAGAGGTTTTTACTGGGTATCCACTTCAGCAGGTTTTCTAGTGCGTCAAGGTCTTTAGCATGAATATCCATGTAGATTTTACTCAGTACCTCTTGAACCAATTTGTTTAGTCGATCATTCCTATCTTGTTCATCAAGTAGATCTGGATTAGCTAGACTTACTAGAAGATTGACCCACTTCTTTTCTTCATCGACTGGGTTTTGATAATGCATAATATTCTCCTCCGGATCATCCGGACTTGGTTGACTTAAATTAATAGGCTTTAACCCAGCCCCGATGTTTAAAGACCGAGACCTTTTCGCCATCTGGCCCGTCTTGACTAACTCGCTCACTGAAAGCAAACAAAGCCTGAATCCCTAGTACCTTCAGGCACGCACTTAGTGGCCCCATCAAGTAGGGCGCACCCCCTATCATTGCTTCATTACCACCCCTCTCAACAACAATTTGAAAGGCGATAGCTGCCAGCTTTTCAGCCCTTGACCTAACTAACTCACTGTCAGGTATATCAGCGAAGGTTAGTAAGCTTTTAACCTTGTCCCGATCTTTCTCGTGCAAGTCCTCAACTCCTAGAGCTAGCTGCTCTTTTGAAGCCATATGCTGCGTCAAATTTATAATCATCTTATTCTCCTCCGGCTGAGCCGGACTTAGTAGTTAAACCCGCACCGCCATTGACTATCAAGGCGATTCACGGTACTATAGGGACTGGCTAAACGACCACGCCAACACCCCATTTACCCCTTCTGAAGACTTTATATCCACCGGCCCCCAAAAATCGGCAAGTGCCATTCTGTCCTATACAGACATAAGCAAAGGACAAAGCTCTAACACACACAAAGCCCTGTCGTTTGATACACACAAAAATGATAGACATAAAAAAACCCAGCAAGATTAACTGCTAGGTTTTTCATGTTCTTGGGTTGTCAAGTAGTAACGGATTTAAACACCCCACTATCTACATCCTGCCATGGGTGGTCATAGATACCTGCCTCCCGTCTCAATGCAATCTGTAGCCGTTGCAATTTCATTTTGGTATTGGACTGAACACAGGCTAGTCTATCCTCCGCTTCTTGACGCTTCTCTCTATGATCTAAATCAAATTGAAGCGACTTACTAAGACACTCACGAATCTGAAACCATTTTTCGTTTACGCTAGGCATATCAGGGTGATTGTCAGCGCGTCTGAACTGGAAGTCCTCCAAGTCAAATAACTTATGCCGGTATCCATCATGTTCCTTGCGATTTTCTTCTATGACATCCGTTATCTGACTTATTACTTCTTTGCAGTAGACTTCATCATCTATTGACGCCCTGTATTCCATCTCGCAATTAATTACATTCATAACAACCCTCCAAATATGTTTGGTCAGACAATATCTGACGCTCTTTAAAGGTGGGTGATGCAGACCTGTAATCAGGATCCTCAATCACACCCCTATACCTCTCCATACTCTTGAGGTTCAGCAACTGCTCCTCCTCATACTGAGCTATTGCATGGCTAACGAACCCATGGTTCCACTTCATATATTTATTCATGACGCACCCGCCCTAAATAAATTGCACTCTTCAAGGGCAGACACCAGCCCATCAAAATCCTCTGATGGCCCCATCAAATCTGAGTACAGATGAACCGTCTCTATCGAGACCTGATGATCCTCTGTTAGTGACCATAAATACTCTGTACGATTCTTGTACCCGTTCTCCTGATACACATCGGCCCTTATGGCTTGATCTATTTCCTGCTCTAATTGATCCATTACAATTTCTCCTCGGTTAGTTTAGATAACTCCCTAGACAAAACACGCAGCGCGTCCTCGTGATAAATACGATTAATATCCCTTTGCTCCACCGCCATTCGGAAGAGAATCTCCAGCGACTCAATACGATTCTTTAATGCTTTGATCTGATACTGCTCACTAAAGCATCTCAGGTCGCTGGATTCACTCATAATCAAACTCATAACTTATCCTCTGCTAATTAATTCAGCGTCACATCTGATGGTGATGCCGCACTCGGTTAATGTCTGGCCTAGCCCTCGGTCATGGCCTTTACGATGACGTCTTACTAAATCCAAGTAGTAGGTCAGGTTATCCCGTCCCGTCATTTCACTATCAATAAACTTGCTGAACGAATCCACATCGTCTGAGGTTATCGTTGATGTGTAGACATCATCGACTAGACGCTTAGCACAAGTGGTCAGGGTGTTTTCCCATCCCACTGGCAGTGCCTTGTTGATCGATATAACTTGGTTGTAATACTCTTGACAATCAAACATCAGACTTCTCCTTTTGCTTTGGTTCCCACACTAAGTGGACTCGTTGTAAACTCTTCTTATACTTTTGATCTAATCGTTGACCCTTTGGAGAGGGTAGCTCTTTGATTAGTTCTCTGAATGTATCTGCTACCATTAACTTGGATGCGTATAAGTTACTCAGCTCCATGCCTTTGTAATCATCACCCAATCTACTGTGCTGGGCACTCTGTCCGAAGGTACAAGCGCGTTGTTTGTATACCTTGTCGCCAAACTGATTGATGCGACTCCATGTAGCAGGACATGACTTGCGAACTGTGATGCGGTGGTGTTTCCATGGCCCTGCTAGCACCCACTCTGGGATGCAATAGGAATCAAATTCATAACCCATACGCTGCAAGTTATACCCATCAATGGTGGTGTCTGAGAAGTCGCCATAAGCACGACCTCTGGGTTTGGAGTGGGTTCCCTGCACCGGATGATCCGGAGTAGAGACGGGCTTCATCTGTGGAAGCAAGGCTTCCATTTGCTGCCTGATAGGAATCATGACGCCACCCCAAGCGCACGATTGGCTAGCTCTAGAGACGATTGAGAATCTATTGAGATCAACTCAAGAGAACTCTTCAGGTCTGATACTTCGCGCTCCAGCTCTGCAATGGTCTTGTTCTGCCCATCAATGCGGTCGCTTGCAATCATCAAAAAATGATCCAAGATCCTAGCTCCCTCCTTGTAGGCGGCCAGCTCTCGGTCGATAGAATCAATGGTGGTTTTAGTGTTAATGAATTTCATAGGGTCAATCTCCAGTGGTTTAATTGTGGTCGTTTGGTTTAGGTGACTAGGGGAATTAATCGCCTAAACAAAACAACCCTCAATTAAGAGGGCGGTTTCTAGGGGGCTGTTATGCGGCCACCTCGGCTGGGTTAGCCTTAGCAGTGGTCACTAGGCTGGCCATGTAGGTCATGCGTCCAGCATGGTCTAGGCTTTCCATGGTGGCCCTGATAGCTCCCACAAGTTCGGCCAGAGCCTTGCGCTCCAGCTCTGCACTGGGGTCGGCTTTGATCGTGGCGGCCTTGATCGCCTTCTCGACTGCCTTCAGCGGTGCTTTCGCGCCACCAGCGGCCTTGACGATTGCGGCGCGTGTTACGCCTTTTTTCGCGGCGGCCTTGACTAGGGCGATCTCCTTCTTCATTTCGCCTTCAGACATGGTCTTGATGGTCGCTGGCTTGATTCCAAGGGTGACGGTCTGTTGAACGCGTCCAGCCCAATCAATGACTACCTGTGGCATCGGTGCGGCCTTGGCTTTCACCTGTGCTTCGCTCTGGCGGTCAGCCCGTCCAAAATAGGCGTTTAAGCCGGTGGCCAGCGCGGCCTTGAAAACGTCCATTTCTACGCCCGAGGCTTGAAACATGCCCGTTAAAGTGACGTAAAAATTAGCGCGGTGATTACCGATGGCGGCTTCCAACTTGCCATTGGTGTCAATAGCGGCCTTGATGTCGGTGATGTTCTTAGTGGTTAACTTGAATAGCTTAGTCATAATCTTGATTCCTTGTATCGCTCTGCATGATTGCTCGGCTGATAACTTATAATGCCTTACTGGGGATTATGCGGCGCGTTGCCAAATGCTTTTAACTCCGGATGATCCGGACTAACTTCGCCTATCTTCTTTGATCTTCTAAATCCTAAACGACCTAGCCTAGGGCAAAACCGTATGCTGGAGGGGGGTATGGGGCAAACGGGCGTAACTCACGCAAGGTGGGGTGTGCGTATTTAAAGACCCCCTCGAAAACTAGAACCATTTTTCCCAAAAGTTGGGACAACTCCCAAAAAAATTACCCCAAAAAAAAATTCCATCTAAGAAAAATTCCTAGTGCGTCACTGAAACGTAGGTGTGGTGGGGCTTTGGGTGTGATTTGTACAGAATTGGCTTGTGCTAGCTGGTGGTGTGTTTTTTCAGGGTGTGTATATAAGGTGCTGGCTTTATTGTGGTAGTATTTAATTTCGCTCCTACGAAAGATTCTAAGGGGCGTTTGTGTTCGACCCTATATGTTGGCATCAGATTTGTTTAAACGTGCCGTGAGCGAACGATTTGACCCCTTCCTGCTACATATCTGTCGTATTTCCGTCCTATTGATTAGTCATACTGCTCAGAATAGGGCAATTTGTGAGTTGGATAGACCCCAAAAAAATTTTTAAAAAATTCCCCACGGAATGTTTGGTCGTCCAACAGGGTTTAAATCCACCCATCGAATGGACGTAATTTTATTTCGTAAAAACTCTGGATCGGGATGGCGTTTTCGCCAGCTCAGGATTGCGTCAGCATTCCGGCTTTTTCTTTTCTTGTTACGAAGTAATTCTTTTTTTTTTAACAAGGTAGAGTGGGAGACTTTTAAATCTCTAGGGATTATTAACCTAACAAATGGACGCTATCCCTTGTGGTTGCTGGGATGTGGCGTTATTTTCTGGCAAATCTCCTGCGTTTGGCCTCTTGCCGATTTTAAAATCCCCCAGAGCAAGAGAGAAACCCCGTAAACACTTGGTCTCTCAGGTTAGTGTCCACTAACATAGTGGCATTCTGAAACACATAGTAAGTTTAGCTACCTGATGGGTTGGGATTACGATCCTCTGCGCCATACGCTGAAGCCCCGAAACAACTTGGTCTAGCAGGTTAGGAGATACTAACCAAAATACTGAGATTATGGGCTGATTAGGGCGTTTACCTGTCCAGCACGCGAACAGGTCGAAAGTACCTGTCCAGCAGGCGAACAGGTCGGGGTTGTATTGATTGTCTTTACCAAATTAGCTAAACCCGCGTAAACACTCGGTCTACAAGGTTAGTAACCACTAACATAAGTAGCGACCTGTCCAGCACGCGAACAGGTACCTGTCCAGCAGGCGAACAGGTCGGTGTTATTTTTTGTACTGGTTACTGCGCTTCTGCTTAATCCCCCCCAAAACCCCACATCATCTCCCCTTAGTATGACCCCCAAAAATCACCATCATTTAGGGACGTAATTCCCTGCCGATTGTGCCATTAATCAGGGTAATTCATAAAATGCTGCGCCTCTGCCGAATACCTACGCTTATATACGTTTCACTACACTTAGTGACAAGCACTAATCTCCTAGGATTAGGGGTAACTAACTCAAAATATACTGCATGGTTAGTTACCCCCCCAGTCTCATGAAATAAATAGAGTTTTTTAATATATTGGGTTGACGGAGTGCGCACGACACTATAATAAAGGGAATAGATTCAGGCGTAGTGGCTGAATCTCTTCAGTAATGAAGAACTAGCTAAGCGATTTCCTCCTAGATCGTTGCAGTCTTCCCCGCCGTCTTCCTAAGCCGAGCGGGGATTTTTATATCCGCAAACAAAATCTTATGTTGGAGGCCAAATGGCTGACCAATACTCAGTCCAAAGCCGAAGCGGCGCTAAGAAACGAGAAACTCCTTTAACCTCTGAAGAAAAGAAAGCTTGGTCTGTCAGACTTAAAAGAGAGAAGGAAGAAGACGCTATCATCGCTGAAAACAAGGCGAAAGAAGATCGGCGCAAAGAAAAATTCAAACGCTGGTGTTCTCGTAATGGACTAAAGAGCGCACAGCAAAGACACGGTGGCCAGATCCTTGAAGAGACAGGGACATTGCTTACCGTGCGACAAGAACATTTCCTAATGTCTTATATGGTTGACTTTAATCTTTCTCGTGCGATGGAAGCAGCGCAGATCATCCAGAAAAAAGTCGCCGTTAAGATATTAAACAAACATCATTCAAGGTTATTTATGCAAGAGCGAATGACTGAGCTTAAAGAAAAGTCACTGATAGACGAAGAGATGGTCGTCCGTGGTCTTATCAAAGAGGCAAAGGACATGGAGTTCGGTTCGCCCGGATCTAGGGTCACTGCTTGGACTCAGTTAGGCCGTCACCTTGCCATGTTCACTGATAAGAAAACCGTGGACTCTAGGGTAGCCATTGAATCTGTTATCGCTGACCTACCTTCTTTAGATGATGACTCAGAGTTTGCTATTGAGGGTGAGTTCACACAAGCGCCATCAGTATCGTCAGTTGATGACATTGATAAGATATGACACCGGCAGAACAAAAAAAGCTTCGGGCGTTAAAGACTAACTTCCCTTACTTCGCTAAGTCATGTCTGAACATCAGAACAAAGAAGGGTGATGAGAAAAGATTCGAGCTTAACAAAGCTCAGAACTACATTCATAAAAAGTGTGAGGAACAGCTAGCCAAGATTGGAATGGTCAGAGCATTAATTCTTAAAGGCCGTCAGCAAGGATGTTCCACCTACACTGAAGCTCGTTTCTATCACAAGGTTAGTCAGAACCGAGGTAAGCGTGCATTCATCTTGACCCATGAGCATGAAGCCACTGCCAACTTGTTTGACATGGTACGCCGTTATCATGACGGCAATCCTTTCGCACCATCGGTCTCAAGTTCTAATGCTAAAGAACTCATGTTCGACAAGATAGATTCTGGTTATAAGGTGGGTACTGCGGGTAACAAAGCGGTAGGCCGATCTCAAACCCTACAATTATTTCATGGATCAGAAGTTGGCTTCTGGCCCAATGGTGAAGAGCATTTAGCTGGCGTCTTGCAAGCGGTTCCTTCTGAGTCTGGTACTGAAGTTATTCTCGAGTCAACAGCCAACGGTGTTGGTGGTGTTTTCTACGAGATGGTTCAAGCAGCTCAACGCGGTGAGGGTAACTATCAACTCATCTTTGTGCCTTGGTTCTGGCAACCTGAGTATGTGATGTTATGCCCAGTAGACTTTGTAAGAACTAAACAAGAAGAGCAGATGGTTGAGAGCTTAGGCTTAACAAACAATCAGCTTTACTGGCGGCGCAATAAAATCATGGAGCTACGCTCTGATGAGTTGTTTCGACAAGAGTATCCGATTTCAGCGAACGAGGCTTTCATTTCCTCGGGTCGAAGTGTGTTCGTATCTACATGGCTTATGGCCGCAAGAGATGAATGTTACTCCCCAACGATGACAGCTGACCTTCAGATTGAATCACAAACATTGATTGAAAAAGAGGATGGCTGTTTAAGAGTCTGGGAAGCCCCTCAATCAAACAAGCGTTATGTGATCGGAGCTGACGTAGCAGAAGGTTTAGACAAAGGGGACTTCTCTTGTGCAGATGTCCTTGATGAGAATGGTGACCAAGTTGCCCAGTGGCATGGAAAGATTTCTCCTGATCATTTCGGAGACCTATTGTATGCATTGGGTATGTTGTACCGAAGAGCCTTTATGGGTGTCGAGCGTAACAACCATGGACTCACCACACTGACTATATTGAAGAACAAAGGTTACCCCAACCTTTACATGCAAGAAGAGCTAGAGCGGGAATACGATGGAAAGCAATTCAAGAAAGTTGGATGGCTAACTACCTCTCGTTCAAAACCTTTAATTATCGACAACCTCGCATCCATCACTCGAGACTCCGAATCTGGCATCCGCTGTCTAGAGACGATTGACGAAATGGAAACCTACGTTGTTCATGCAAACGGCAGCACTAACTCAAGGCACGGTTATTACGATGACCGAGTGATGTCTTATGCCATTGCGTGCGAAATGTACCGCAGGATGCCTAGGAATTATGGCCACACCGTGGTCAACATCAGACAGTTTAAAGCCGCTCAAACGGGTGTAGGGTATTAAATGATCATTGACTACAAAGAAGGTGAAGAAGATTCTCAAACTGACGAGCAAGCTGCCAATGAACAGGCTGCTGAGTCGTTAGGCGGAACGCTGCGCAACCGCTTTGTAGAGTGGAGCGATGCTCGTAAAGACATTGAAGAGGACTGGGTTAAAGACCTGCGTGCCTTTAATGCGCAATACGATGAGACGACTCAAGCTCGATTGTCTGCTGATCCTAACCGTTCACAAATTTATGTACGTCTCACGCGAGAGAAGACCATGGCGGCATACAGTCGCATCATTGATCTTTTATTTCCCGCTGGAGATATGCCTTGGAGCATAGAGCCTACCAGCGTCCCTGAGATGATGGATGAGCCGTCTATTGTTGAGCTACACCAACGGGCTATGTCTGAAGTAGAAGCCATCATGCAGCAGTTACAGGCTGAAGGTGGAGAGCTACAGATTGATCCAATGGAGTTGGCCAAGCAGCGTGTAGAAGAAGTCATGGAAGAGGCTGCTTCAGAAGCTCGAAAGATTGCAAAGAAGCGTGCTGAACTCATGACCATTGAGATGAAGGATCAGCTGGAAGAATTAAATTACGAAGGCGTGTACAAGAAAGCCATTATGGAATCTTGCATGCTTGGAACGGGTTGTGTGAAGGGTGCCACAGTCAAAGTGGAAACCAAACAACGTTGGGCAGAAACGCCTGATGGTTGGATGATGTCTTCGGAAGAAATCGCAAAACCGAATGTCGAATATGTATCAATTTTCGATGTTTACCCTGATCCATACGCCGTTGATTTAAACGATTTATCTGGAGTCTTCCACCGGCATGTAATGACCAAGTATCAATTCCGCGAATTAAAGCGGATGACTGGTTTTAGCATAGATAATATTGAAGAAACTATTTCCGATAGTCCAGATGGAAATCATGTCGAGATGACTCATGAACAATCTCGCCGTCATATTTCTGGTCAGTTAATGAAGACAACATCGAATCGATTTGAAGTCATTGAATGGTGGGGTTTAGTTGATGGGGCAGATCTTGTTGAGGCTGGACTAGAAGTTGAAGATGAGACTCAAGAATACGAAGCTAACGTATGGGTCTGCGGATCTAAAGTGATCCGTGCTCGTTTAAATCCACATGAAGGTGGTGGTCTTCCATTCCAGTTGTTCCCATACGAGCGCACTCCTCACCAGTTATGGGGCACAGGCGTACCGAAAATGATGCGGGACTCCCAAGATACTATCAATGCAGCGGTAAGAATCTTCATTGATAACCAAGCAATCTCTTCTGGCCCTCAAGTTGAGGTGAATACGAACATGCTTCCAGCTGGAGCAGATGTAACTGACATCCATCCTTGGAAGATCTGGTTACGAGAAGGTGGGGATTCAGCGACACCCATGTTGCGTTTCTACCAGCCTCAAAATGTTTCAGCCCATCTGACCACAGTGATCGAGTTGTTTAGGCGATTTGCTGACGAAGAAACATCGATGCCTTCTTATAGTCATGGTGGACACACTCCGGGCATGACAAAGACAGCTTCAGGTATGTCCATGTTAATGGGTGCAGCCTCTATAGCGGTTAAATCAATTATTAAGAACATTGATGATTATTTAACGAGTCCTTTAATTTCCAGTTTGTACGACTGGAACATGCGCTGGAACATAAAAGAAAATATTAAGGGTGACATGAAGATTGTGGCCCGTGGATCGACCTCATTATTGGCTAAAGAAGTACAGTCACAGCGTCTGATCCAATTTGCGCAGATGACAACCAACGAAGTTGATCTGCCATTAACAGATAGACGCGCTGTGCTTAGTGAAGTGGCTAAGTCGCTAGATCTAGACCCAGATAAGTTCATGCCATTAGATGATGATGCAACTATGCAGGCTCAAGCTGAGCAGCAAGAAGCTCAGAAGGCTATGCAAGAGCAGCATATGCAGTTAGATATGGCTAATCAAGCAGCTGAGACAGCTAAGTTAGAGGCTCAGGCTAAGAAAGAGCAGGCTCAGGCCATGCTTAACATGGTTGATGCAGAGACATTACCCGCAGAACGAGAGGCTGAGGCAGCTCGAGACAGGGCATACGCTATGCAAACTGCTCAATCCGTGCAGCAAGGCAGGACACCAGACGGATTTAGTCAGTAAATGTATGGAATACCATACTGAACGATACCAACCTGACCTTTGGTATCTCAGTATCGGTGGTGACGCCAGTAAATTTTATACCCTATCTAAATTAGTTAGGGCAGAGCTTGCAGTCAAGCACATCCGTAAAGGATTAAATCTAAATTTCCCAGAAAATCGACTAGCGTTTGCTGTTATTAAGCAGGCCGTAGCCGATTTAGCCCACATTAAACCCACGGTTAGGGTGAGTGCATGGTGCTATCTACTATCTCCAGACGACCTGTTCCTAGATGCCATCCAACTGGATGGGGATTACGTTCGTCTTGTGGTTAAGCAATATGGGTTGACCGAATGAATCAAAAACAATTACAGCGTTCAGAAGTTGAAGCTGTCATGTACCTCACATATAGCAGTCCAGATCACTGGAAGCGCTACAAAGAATACCTCCAACGCATGTATGACATTGCGAAGGAAGACATGGAGACGAACCCTCACGACCTTGGTGCTTATCGCACGCTACAAGGGGAATGTGCGGTGCTTCGTAAGCTGCTGCGGATTGAAGAAACCGCGCAGACACTCCTCAACAAATAGCTTTATTTTTTCTGGCTGGATAAGCAATTTTGCCCCAGCTGAATTGGAGCGGGTGAAGGAATTCCCGAAGAAGTGCCCCCCGAACAGGACAAGGCGCGGATCGGCCTGATACCCATCATTGCGGAGAGAGCAAGTGACACCAGAGCAAATAGACCGTTTAGAAGCGGAAGCCGATGAGGCGTTAAAGCAGGCTACAGCAACCCCCGAAACGGACAAGGTTGAAGCAGCTCAAGAAGCAGAGGCGCAAGCCAACGCTGATGAAATTGAAACCCAAGTGGTTGAACCAGAAGAATCCAAGGCGGATGAACCCAACGCAGATGAAGAGGTAGCGGCAGCTGCAACAGAATCTGAAGAGGACAATTCAGAAAACTTCGAGACTGATGGAGTGAGTATTAAGAATGCGCAACAGCGTATTCAGAATGCGCAAGCCTCTTATGAGAATGCACGCAAGAAGATGACGCAGGCGTCTATGGAAGCCTCGGAACTTCGCAAGCAGAACGAAGCCCTTCAGGCTCAGCTAGAGAACTCAAGAATGGTGGCTAAAGTCCCACCACTGATTCCTAGTGAAGCCCCACCACCAAGGCCGGAAGCGGCTGAGGCTGATGACCTTTCATCGTTCGTTAATGAATATGGTGAAGACTTCAATCCACTCGTAAGTAACATTCGCAATCAACAGCAGCTCATCAACAAGATGAGTGGGCAGCTATCCGAAATGGAGAAATCCCGACAAGCCTCGGCCAGTAAAACGGCACAAGAAGCTCATCGAGAAGCCATCATTGAAGGTCATGCAGACGCCTACGACATCGTTGATACACCTGACTTTCAGGGCTGGAGTTCTCGTCAACCTAAAGAGATTCAAGACATCCTCATCACAGGCAACCCTGAATCGGTTATTTGGATGCTCTCCTCGTACAAAGAGGCTGTAGGTGCTAGTCCCGTGAACGCTAAAGCGGACAAGCAAAAGCAGCTTTTGGACGATGCAAAGAAGGCGGCTGATCCGGCTGTTTCATCTGTTCGTTCCAACAACACTGGCCAAAAGACTACTCAGTTTACTCGTGAACAAATTAAAAACATGAGTCTTTCTGAGTATGAAAAGCATGCCGATCAAATTGATCAGGCCATGTTATCCGGTCAGTTATGACGAGTTAGGATTGATTCCCTTTCCTGACTCGAAAATTTATTTTCTAAACAAGGAGAAGGGCAATGGCACTTCCATTTGCAGACGGCTCAGGTGGCCGGTTTATACCTGAAGTATGGAGTAAGAAATTACTAGCAAACTTCTACAAGTCTACTGTGTTAGACGCAATTTGTAACACTGATTACCAAGGCGATATTTCTGGCCACGGTAGCAAGGTTCATGTTCGCCACACACCAACTGTGGGCATCTCGGATTACGATCCAGCTCACGCAACACCAATCACTAGCTATGCGGATCTTAACGATACTGAGCTAGAGTTGTTAATCGACAAAGCTAAGATGTTTGCTTTCAAGGTTGACGATGTATTGATGGCTCAATCTGATATTCAGCTAGTGAACGAGGCAACTCGTGATGCTGGTGAGCGTATGAAGATTGCTGTTGATAGCGATGTGTTAGGTGGTATTTACAGTGGCGTTGCTGCTGGCAATATCATTGGCGGAGCTACTATTGCTACTGCTGAGCAGGTCACTAAGGCTAACGTTATCGATCATATCATTGATATGGGTAACAAGTTGGACGAAGCTGATCAGCCTGAAGCTGGTCGTTGGTTGGTTCTACCACCTTGGATCTGTTCAATGATCAAGAAGTCAGACCTCCAAAACGCTAACCAATCAGGTGATTCTACCTCGATTGCGCGTAATGGTAAGTTAGGCATCATTGATCGCTTTACGATCTACCAGTCTAACAACTTGCCTATTCGTGGTGACGATGGTGCTGTTGCGGCAGCAGCTGATGCTGATGCTCAGTACAAGATCATGGGTGGTACTACCCAGTTCGCTACGTTTGCTAGCCAGTTTGTTAAGACTGAAACCCTACGTTTGGAAAGCCGTTTCGGTGATGCCATCCGTGGCTTGAAAGTATACGGCTACAAAGTCGTACAGCCTACTTCTGGTGTTTTGTTAAACGCTAAGAAGGACGCTTAAATAAATGCCCTCATCTCGATTCGTTCGGGGTGGGGGTTTTTTTTGAGGAACGATTATGTCAGAAGGTGAAGCTCTAAAAATCGAGTCTGCGGTATCTGAAGCAGATCTAAAACTTATTGAAACCATGTCGAAAGATTCTCTTGAAAGCTACGTTAAGCAGCATTTCAGTATCGATATGGATAAACGCATCAAGGCCAGCCAGCTAAGAGCCGATGCTACGGAAATGGTCATGTCGGCTTTGGGTCTGAATAAGCCAGCGGTTGAGAAGAAAGAAACCAAGCAGCCAAAGAAAAAAGCCAGTCTTCAGTTTGTTCGGAATCCTGTTGATGGTTTTCCTTACCCCACCGTTCCATGGGCTGAACTAAATCCTGAATGGCTATCATGCGATTCAAGTGGAAAGTTAATCTAGGAGTTATCCATGGCCGTCACGTTAGCCAAAGATATTATTAACCGAGCTAAGATCGTATTACAAGATACCGGCTCGTCAGGTACGCGGTGGCCAAACTCTGAACTTCAGTATTGGTTAAACGATGCTCATAAAGAAGTCATATTGTATCGGCCTGATGCCAATACTATTAACGAAGAGTTTACTCCTGTCGCAGAATCTTCTAAGCAGACTATTCCAGCTAACGGGTTGAGGTTGATGGAAGTTACTCGGAACACCGCAACAACTTCCACGTTTAAAGCTGCTCGGTTAATCCAACGATCTGTTCTTGATGATCAAGTTCCTGCATGGCATAACGCCACGCCTTCAACGAACATTGATCATTTTGTTTATGACGAGCGCGATCCCAAGACATTTTATTTGTACCCCCGACCTAATTCTTTAGCAAGGATAGAGATTATCTATTCAACATTGCCCGCTGAAATTTCGATTGTAAATGCAGACGAAACGTTCAATGCAGCAGCCGCAACTACGATGATAGGTATAGATGATATATACGCCAATGCTCTTTTGGATTTCATTCTGTATCGAGCCTATAACAAAGACGCTGAGTTTGCAGGCAATGCGACTCGTGCTCAAGTTCATATGATGGGCTTCGCTTCTTCATTGGGTGTTAAATCCAAGATCGATGCTTCTAGTGCGCAGATGAGAGCGATTCAAGGCGCAGATGCAGTTAACTCTTAGGAATACCCATGGCTGATATAAAGTTAGAAGACCTTGTACCTGACGTTGTTGTCGAGATTCAAGGCGCACCTTCATTCACTATTATCCATTCACTGCGCAGGGCAACTTCTGAGTTGTGTGAGCGAACCCTAATTTGGGAACACACGGAAGATACCTTGGATTTATATGCTGGTGAAGTAGAACATGATCTTCCCATTCCAAGAAACGCAGAACTTGTGCAGTTAATATCCATATCTCGAAAGGGTGCTGAGTTAATTCCAGTTCAAGTCAGAAAGATTTATCAGCAGCAGGGTGATCCAGAGGATCAGACTCGATGGGGTGTTCCTACTTACTACTCCACAGACGGCATATTAACCACGAGACTGTCACCCATCCCCTTGGCTGATGAAGAACTAGAGTGCCGACTTGCTTTAAAGCCTAAGCAAAATGCAACTACGATTCCTTACGAGCTAGGTGTTCGATGGCGCACTGCTATTGAGACTGGAGCCAAACACTTCCTTTGCATGATGGCGAATACCGAATG
>ENA-OQVM01003712-OQVM01003712.1-marine-metagenome-genome-assembly--contig:-NODE-3712-length-16308-cov-4.497505_pt1 | contig 16308 bp, 12 predicted proteins | sample MGYA00237776_ERZ505498 | MGnify/ENA primary metagenome ERZ505498 (study PRJEB26159, sample SAMN06265151) | marine metagenome | isolation source: Helgoland LTER site | place: Germany:Helgoland, sampling... | reverse complement strand
TAAATAATCTGCTCAAGCAAGCTTGCTAGATTTTTTTATTTAAATCCTTAGTTGCGTCAGGTCGCTTCATCGTGGAGCTAAGGGGTGTTAAATCACACTATTTCAATGAAGATTTAGATGTTATAACCAATTATAAACAACAACAAGGTTTTAGTAAACATAAAAAAAGCCTCCAGTGAACTCACTGGAGGCTTTTAAGAATCAAAATTTAATTTATGAAAAGGCCTGTTGCTTAACCACAATTAGTTGAAAATATTTCAGCTTGAGGATATAATAGACTTTCTATTACGATACTTTCATTGGTTTGATCACATTGGGTAACTATCCATTGGTCATTATAAATAGCATCATCTGCATTTAAAGTAATATAAAAGGTGTTGTTTACAGCCTCAATAACCCAAGTTCCTGAAGTAAGAAGATTCCCATTAGTATTAACTCCAGCATCATTAATTTGGTATGTACCATCACTATAGAAGGTGTAGATAAATTCATTAAAATCAATGAAATCAATTGTCCAAAGACAATTTGTCAAAATATTAGAAATACCATCTTCGCTTGAACAATCAAAATCTCCTCCATTACCATTGTTGCAGTTTATTGAGTAAATATCAGCTTGAGGATATACTAGACTTTCTAATTCTATACTTTGATTATTTACATCACATTGGGTAACTATCCATTGGTCATTATACACAGCATCATCTGCATTTAAAGTAACATAAAAAGTATCATTTTCAGGGGTAACACTCCATGTTCCAGTAGTAAGAAGACTGCCTCCAGTACTACCTCCAATATCTTCCATTTGGTAGGTACCATCAATGTTTAAGGTATAGATAAATTCATTAAAATCAATGAAATCAATTATCCAACAATACGCCGCTAAAGTACTTGTGATGTCTTCAATTGAGCAATTGATAACAATATCACCATCACCATCACCATCTCCATCGCCATCACCATCGCCGTCACCATCTCCATCGCCGTCACCATTGCCATCACCAATGTCACAACTCTCTAAAAGTGCTGCAAATTCTTCTTCATTATTAATAGTTACAATTTCAACAGTATCTGTAGTTTCGTTGTAGAGCTCTACATCAAATGGGAAAACGATACCAGTTATGTACAACTCTTCAGTAGAATTCATCATAATATTGATTAAAGCTTCTAAGCTGTCAACAGTTACGGTAGTTCCGTTGTTAAACATCAATTCTAATGGATACACAAAATCAAAGCATAACTCAAAATCATTATCAGAGTTTAAGTTTCCATTTTGGTCATACAGTTGGCTCATTAAATCCATTACAGTTGTAATAGTTTCACTTTCCTGCATGTTTTGGTGTAGATCAACAATACTATCATCATTAGTACAAGAGGTAAAAACAAATAGCACCATTAAAATACTAAAGATTGAAAGTTTAAGATTTTTCATTTTTTCATTTTATTAATTAAACATTTGATGGGTTAATCAGTAGTAAGACAATTCATAAGATAAAAACCCTATTTTTTTCATTTTTTTTATTTTACATAGTTTTGGCGTTTAATTAAATCCAATTTAATGGCTAAAGATAATTGTATTGTATGTGAGTCAAAAGTTTTTGAGGCAATCTACAATGCCTATGCCAAAGATATTAGACGGTTTCTTTTCTATAAAACCCAAGATGTAGATAAAGCAGAAGATATTTTACAAGAAGAGCCAAATGGTTACTTTAGAATTTATCAAGATAATGGACAACTAAAAGCTGAAACAACTTTTACTAATGGAGTTCAAGAAAATGGAGATGTTATTTCATATCATGACAATGGAACTAAAGCTAGAAAAGTTACTTTGGAAAATCACTTAATAAATGGTCCTTATTATGAATGGTACAGAAATGGTCAATTAAAAACAGAAGGTATTTATAATGATAAAGTTCCCACAGTTTTTAAAGAATGGGACGAAAATGGAAACTGTCTGTAATAAAAGTAATACGAAATCAATGCACATTGAAATTTTTATTTATATTTGCTTAGGTAAGATTTAGAGGTTAAGTTAAGATTGTATTCAAGTAACTACCACTTCACTCGCCAATGATTAAAATAGGAATTCATGTATGTTTAATGTTTAATTCAAAAAAATGAAATTATCAAGAATTCTTGTTTTATTGCTAATTATGGTTGTTCTCGATTCTTGTTATCATCATAACATTTTCTCAAGATACCAAGAAAATAGTTTGGCTGATTTATTACGATCAGATGATGATTATGAGTATTTAATAGGTTTAGATGATAAGTTGAGTTTTAGCTTGTGGAATCATGAAAATATGAGTGTTGGATCTGTGTTTGGTTTAAAAGAAATTAATAACAGGGGGGTTTTGGTAGATGTAAATGGAAATGTTATGTTACCAAAAATCGGTAAAGTACCCTTATTGGGTCTCACAATAAATCAAGCAGTTGATAAACTAACTAACTTATATGGTTCGTTTTTAGTTAACCCAATTATTGTTATAAAAGTTCTAAACAGAGAAATTAGTATCCTAGGTGAAGTAAGGAATCCAGGGAATTATATATTGGAAAAACAAACTAACACCTTAACTGAAATAATTGCCAGCGCTAATGGGTTTGATTTTTATGCGGATAAGAGAAAAGTATTGTTATTGAGAAATAATAAGGGATATAAAATTGACTTTACAGTATTAGAGGATAATAATTACCAAATTATTGTTCAAGATGGAGATGTTATTAGTATACCAAGCACAGGGGATAAAGTATTATACAAAAAAACTCCTTTGTTTACAGGGTTAACAACAGCTATCATATTAGTCCTCTCATTGTTCTAAACTATTTATTGTGCAAAGAAAATCACTCCAACTAAAACAAGTAATAGTAAAAACTCTATTTACACTTGTATTCTTTTTTTTATCACTAATTTTTGCTGGTATTATTATTAAGTATAAAACTCAAGAATTTCAAACGGTATCAAAAATAAAAATAGACAAACGTGAGAATGATATTTTTTCAACTACTGACTTACCAAGTAATTTTGGCTCACAGTCTTTTGGAAATAATATTGGAACTGAAGCAGAATTATTACGATCTCATCTATTGATTAAAAAAACCTTAGACTTATTAAATTTAAATATTCAAATAAAAAGAGTTGGCCTTCTTAAAGAAACCACTTTATACAAAAACTCTCCATTTTATTTGAAACATGAGATAAATAACAGTTTGTTATATGATTCCGATTTTGATTTAGAAATACGAGAAGGCAATTTAACTTTAACCAATAAAAATTTAAAAACAAACATATCAGCAAAGATGAATGAATGGATAAACATTCAGGGAAATAGGATCATGCTCGTGAAAAATGACACAATAATTAAAAAATTAAAAATAATTTTAAATGGAAATTACTCGTTTGTTATTAATTCCTCCGAATTTCTTGCTGAAAGATTTAATGAAAAATTAAATGTAAAAGCCATAGACAAAGATATGAGCATATTACGAATTGCATTCAAAGATGAAATTCCACAAAGAGCAGCAGATTTCAATAATACATTATCTAGAGTATATATTGATGATTATATTCTTATGGAATCCCAAAATGCTAGAAACATCATCGATTTTATTGATGATGAGTTAAAAAAAGTAGCTGCTAATTTAAAAACATCCGCAGATGCGTTAGAACAATTTCAGGAGGATAACAACATAATTGACCTTATAGAACAAAAAAAAATTGCTATTTCGCAAATTTCAAAATTAGAAGAAGAGCTACTTAATATCAAGATAGATGAAAATACTATTTTAAAATTAGAAGAGTATCTAGACAATGGAGATTATTTTACAGAAAAAGCGCTTCAAATTGGTTTTACTGATTTAATTGTATCAAATGCATTTGATAACTTAAAAAACTTGACTCAGAAAAAACGAGATTTAATTTTATTGTATAAAGAAGGTAGTGATGAAATAAAAAACATTAACTCCAATATTGAAGAAGTCAAATTTTATATAAACGAATCTATAAGATCTAGTAAAAATATAATAAAATCAAAAAGAAAGGAATTAGAAAAAATCATAGACCTGTCAACAGGTCAATTTGATAATCTGCCAGATACAGAGGGAAGATTTAAAAGGCTTGAAAGAGAGTTTAATTTGTATCAGAGTATATTTAATATCCTTACTCAAAAAAGAATTGAAAAATCTATAATAGCGTCATCTACAAATTCATTTAACAGGATTATACAAAAAGCTTATGTGCCAACAAAACCTATCCAACCAAATAAAATTTTGATCACTTTTTTATGTGGTTTTTTCGGTTTAATAATAAGTTTACTGATAATTTTTATTAACGAAAAAATTAATCCAAGAATTTCAAGTGGAGCGGATATTGAAAAAAACACTTTATTACCCTTATCTGGATTCATAAACAAATCTAAGTCAGGTTTAAATAGAGATCATGAAAAATTAATACAATCATTATTATTAAAAGAAAAACTTAAACCAAATCAATTAATTGCTATTTCGTCCACTAAAAACAAAAAAAACAAAAACGCTGTGGCTATTGGATTGTATACTTCATTAATGGACCTTGGGTATAAAACTTGTTACGTAGATTATGATTTATCTAGTGATTCTTCAAATAGTTACAAATCAGAATTAAATATCGATTTGCTGAATATTGATAAATTAGAAAGTGGATCATCAATTGACTTTCGGGACTATCAAAGAGAATTTACAAAAGAGCCTTCTTTGTTAAAACTTAAGTTAGGAGAATTGAAAAAACAATTTGATTTTGTTGTAATTAACACAGCACCAATTGCAAATCACATTGAGCCATTACAGATAATGAAATTAGCGGGAATCTCTTTTTTTGTTTTTAAAATTAATTCCAGTAAACTTGAATCTTTAAAAAATATTAATCTCATTTCAGAGGAATTTAAATTAGACAATTTACATTTGTTATTATCGGATGTTTAATTTTTATATAAAAAAACCTCTATTCTTTTTAGCAATTAACTAGTTTTTGAATAAGACAATTATATGAATCCAATCAAAGCCAAATTGATACTATTGTCTGATCAAATTTTGGTAAGTGGGTTCAAATTCCTTTTAACATTGTTGTTAGTGCGATTTTTGGGTGTTGACGATTTTGGGTTATTTGCTACTGGATGGATGCTAGTGCTTTTTTTTAGCAGCTTACAATTGGCTTATATCATTTCACCTCTATATACTTTATTTCCAAAACACTTATATCCAAAACAGTATCTTAAATCCGTTCATAGTATTCAAATACTGTTTACGGTTATTACACTTGTTTCTGCAATTGTATCACTAAAAATAATAATGTTTATAAAATCAGAATGGTTTGTTTCTGGAATTCTATGGAGCTTACCCCTAGTAATAGCCTTGTTTGGTCTACAAGACTTTTATCGGAGACTAAATATTTTAAGAAATCGACCGTTGTTAACTTTTATTTCAGATCTAGTTGCTTACGGCTTGCAACCCATATCCATTTACGGTTTATATTATTTTGAAGCATTAAATATTCATAACTGTTATCTAGTTTTAGCAGTATTATATGGTATTTCGAGTATATATTACACATTTATTATCTCTTTAGAATTTAATACTAGTCAACTTATTTTAACAATTAAAGAAAACTGGTATTACTCGAGGTTTTTATTAGGGACTGCATTGTTGCAATGGTTTACAAGTAATTTTTTTATTATTGCGGCGGGAGGTTTGTTAGCTCCAGCTGCTATTGGGATTATAAGGATAGCTCAAAATGTTTTGGGTGTTCTTAATGTTTTGCTTTTGACTTTAGAAAACATTGTTCCTTTAAAAGCGGCTCAGATATTAGCGAAATTAGGGCCACTACCAACTTTAAGTTACTTCAAAAAAGTTTTTATTTATGGTGGCGTATTGACAGGTTTAACTTTAGTGTGTATTGCATTAGGTAGAGACTTAATTATTGTCTGGCTTTATGGAGAGCAATATTTAAAATATTCTAATATATTGTTAGGATTTACATTACTCTATGTATTTATATTCATCAATACAATTTTTGGTTTTGTAATTAAAACATTTGAATTAAATCATGTTTTTTTAATTAGTTATGTCATAACAACAGCCTTTAGTGTTTTTTCGGCTAAACCAATTATTTCTCAATGGGGTTTACAAGGAGTTATTCTAGGGTTAATATCAATACAGATTTTGAATGTTGTTGTTTATTATTATTATTTAAAAACTAAATTCATTGAATTATGAAGATAGTCCATATAGCTTTGGGTAAGGTTAATACCAATAAAATGAATGGAGTTAATAGAGTAATACATAATTTAGCGGAAAATCAAATAAAACTAGGTCACGAGGTAACAATATGGGGTATTACTAAAAATCCGACACATAATTATACTGCAAGAAATTACAAAACTAAATTGTTTTTAAATTATTCAAGTTTATTATTTCCAAAAGGAATGAATAAAAAAATTAAAACCACATCTCCAGGGACAGTTTTTCATTTTCATGGTGGTTTTATAATACAGTTCTATTTTATTGCAAAACGACTAAAACATTATGGTTTTTCATATGTATTTACTCCTCATGGATGTTACAATATTGTAGCTATGGAACGTAGTTTTTGGAAGAAATTACTCTTTTCTTATTTCTTTGATAGGTCAATTGTAAAAAATGCTAAATCAATCCATTTTGTCGGCGAAAGCGAAATTGATTCAGCAAAAAAAATATTTGACTTTGACAGTTTTAAAATGATTCCAAATGGGCAGACCTTAAAGAAGAGTGAATTATCCGTAAAAAAAAATGATATTATAGTTTTTGGATTTTGCGGTCGTATAGACATTAAAACCAAAGGTTTAGATATATTACTCAATGGTTTCTCAAATTACTTGAAAGAGATAGGAACTAAAAAAGCAGAACTTTGGATTATCGGAGATGGACGGGAGAAAAACACACTAAAAAGTTTAGCAAAAAAACTTGGAATTACTAATCAAGTTCGTTTTTGGGGCAGTGTTTTTGGAAGTTCAAAAATAGAATTAATGCAAAAGTTCGATTTTATTGTTCTTAATTCTAGGAATGAGGGATTTCCCGGTGTAATTCTTGAAGCAGCAGCTCTTGGCATACCCAGCATTATAAGCAAGGAGACTAATATGTCATTTTACATAAAGAAGTATAACACTGGTTATGTCCTCAAAGAGAATGATTCGAAGCATATTAAAGAAACATTGAAAACAGCAACAGAATTCATAATAAACAAAAATACCCCCCCCTTTCATCTTAATTCTCGGAAAATGGTTGCAAAAGAGTTTGATTGGGAATTGATAACATTGCGAGTAACAAAAATGTATGTATAGGAAAGATTTACCATATTGGTTAAGAAATATTTCTAGTGTTTTAATTGCTGTTTTAAGCATTAAAATTGCGGGCTATTTTGCCATCGTAGAAGATCCCACTACAAACCAAATTTTCAAATTAATTTGCAGAACAAGTATGACATTTTTGGTGCTTCTTTTGTATTTAAAAACCTTAAAGTTAGGTTGCCTAGATACAATCAAACACCAAAACCTATCTGGGCTGGCTTTGTATTTACTGTATTTGCTAATTGGTTTGGCCTCGTTTGGTTGGTCTACAAATGTTAACTATTCAATATTGCAATGGTTAATGACTATAGAAAGTTTAGTTTTCGTCTTTTTTTTCTTAAGAGTTATAACATTAATCAATTATTATTTTCCGGTCAAAAAATTAGATATCTCTAAATTGTTTACTGTAGCTATTTTTCCGATTATGCTGATTTTTGTTGTTGGATCGATTTTAAGTCCTGGTTTATTTTTTAGAGTGATGAGAGGAGGTGACGAAATTCGGTTGGGTGGATATTATATGAATTCAAACGAATTAGGAATGTTAGCATCAATTGGGGTAGCGATGTCTTTTTTATACTATCAAAATGTGATCAAAAAAACAGGGCCTTTAGTAATGTTGATCGCAGCATTAATTGTTTTGATATTAACAACTTCACGATCTTCATTTATTGGATTATTATTAATAATAGGGTTTCTTACTTATATATCAAAAAATCAAAAAATCAAAATCTTTATGTATGTAACTGGATTACTATCAATTCCCTTGATTTTAAATTTTGTGATTTTTAAAGCTGAGGGGGGAATAGGTGAAGTTCTGAGCATGACTGGGAGAATACCTTTTTGGACCGCTCTATTAAGCGAGGGTATTATTCGTGAACCATACCTTGGTTTTGGGTTCATGAGAATAGATTATACAGAGTATTTTCAAAGTACAAATACTTACAGTGGTTCCATGGCTCATAATACGTTTTTACAAGTTCTATTAAACCTAGGATTTGTTGGCTTATTTGTGGTGTTTTGGCAATTGATTTTTACAGTGACCATTTTCTTAAAAGAAAGAAAGAATAGTGTCTATAGGGTTTTTTTTATTGCGTTATTCATACCTATATTCATTAATTCAATTACTGAATTTGGTATTTTTGGGTTAAATAATTTTGGAATTTTATTTTATCAATTTTTGATTTTACTTTTTGTCTTTAAAGTGAGAAAAAATCTTTCAAAAAATGAAAATTATAAACTTCAGCTTTTTCAAAAGCAATGGAATACAGATATTAGGCAACAATAATTATTTTAGTTATTTGCTGCAAATACAATTTTGCCAATAAAATAAAAACTTATAGTTAAAGTTTTTTAATTTCCTTCTTAATGGTATTTTTAAACCTATATTTGCTTTTTTAAAAAAAAACATTTTTTTGCAGAAAAACAGATCAATCTACACAAGCGATATTTTAATTATCTTAAAAATATATGCGCCTGACTCATATCATATTTCCATTTGGGATCCAAAAAACAAAATTACAAACGACTCGTCTTTGTGTTTTTCAACCCCGGAAACTGATGATTTTAAAGTATTGATTTATGTACCTAGTGTAAAAGAATACTATTGCCGAAAATCACTCTTAGAATATGATTTAGTGTTGGATTTTTCGAAAACACTAAAAAATATTTTCTCTCTTAAACATAAATTAAACTACATAAACAACCCAAGCGGAAAAATGCGTTGGCTGTATTTAGATGAAAATAGAAAAGCCACATTTTTAAAATTTTATAACATCGGTTCTCTCAAAGCCAGTCTTAATGCTTTTTTAATTAAAAGTATTTTTGAATTAAATCTGCAAATATTGATTCGTTCAGGAAGCTTCAAAATTCATTATAAAGATGAATTAAAAATAAAAAATGTAATTGATAGCTTCCCGCGATTAAATTACTCCCTCTTTTTAGGAACTGAAGGGAGTAACCGTACAGCTCTATTGGAGTTAAGTGATAAAAATGAAGATGCTTTTTTTTATAAAATACCTATAAGTCATAAAAGCAAACTTTCGGTCGCAAATGAAAAACGATTCCTAAAAAATATTCAAAACAATTCTTTTAAATCTTTTAAGGTACCAAAATTTATAAATAGTAATCATAAAGATGTGCTTATCACAAAAGGGTTTAAACATAATGGAGTAAAACGTTCTTCAAAATTTACAGAATCCCATTATACAGTTATTCAAGAAATAACTTTAAATACAAAACAATTTTCTGGTTTAAAAGACTCCCCTTATTGGCTAGAAATTGAAAATATTTTATTAAAATTAAAAAAACAAAATACCTTCTCAAGAGAGGTAAATTTGATTGAGCAATTAAAATTAGATTTAAGTAATAATGAACTAATTCATACATGTCTGTCTCATGGTGATTTTACTCCTTGGAATATGTATGTGACTCCCAAAAATCTACAAATTTATGATTGGGAAATGGCGGAGGATCAAATGCCCATTTTATTTGATTTATTTCACTTTTATTTTCAAACTGGTGTATTTGTTAATCATAGTTCATATTCAAAAATTAAGACTTCTATTTTAAAAACTTGTGAACATTCAAAAATTAGAAATCTAGTGGATCTTTTTAAAATCAAACTAGACTTTTACCTTAAATTATATATTCTAAAACAGTCTGCTAAGTATTTTTTTGAATTCCAAAATGAACGTTATTTAACTAAACAACAGAAATGGCATATGAATATTCTATCAGATGCAATAAAGGACTCTTGTTTGTTTACAGATATAATTGAACATCGTTCATCATTTATAGATGATTTAAATGATGAAATGCAAAGTCTTTCGCACACGTATTTGAAATTACTTAACCCAGAAATCACAAAACTTTCCAAAAACTCAGATTTAGATATTTTAATTGACCCAAAAGCTTTGAATCATTTAACAAAGTTTTGTAAAAACCATTCTTATGTTGATAAAGTAAATATTTACACTAAATCATTTATGAGTTCAGTAGATATTTACTTAAAGGACCAAGGATTTTTAGCGATCGACTTTATTCATTCTTTTAAGAGAAAACATATCCATTTTTTAAACCCTAGTATTCTACTTTCCTCTGCCTCCAATAATGCAAAAGGATATAAAATCCCAAACCCTAAATTAGATTTTGAATACACTTATCTATTTTACCAATTAAATGGTTCTTCTGTTCCAACAAAATACCAAAAACACTTCTTAGAATTATCTATAGAAAAAGGTAATAAAATCCTAAAATATATTCAAAGAAAGTATGATTTAGATCAATATTCTAAGGAAGAATTAATGGTCTTTAATCCGGAAATACGTAGCAAAATCTTACGAAAAATAAATAAACTGAGTTTTAATTCAGGAGCACAATTTATTCAGAATTGTTTTCTGTATGTAAGTGATGCATTTTATGATTTAATAAATAGGCAAGGCATGGTTATAACTCTAAGTGGAGTTGATGGTGCTGGTAAAACTACAATTATTGAAAAGATTAAAAGAGAATTAGAAAACAAATACCGCAAAGAAGTTGTTTTACAGCGTCATCGCCCTGGAATCTTACCTATATTAAGCGCAATAAAACATGGTGAAATTAAAGCTGAAGAGATTGCAGCTGTCACAATACCAAGACAAGGAAAAAACAATAATATTGTCTCTAGTTTAGCTAGATTTACTTATTATTTTAGCGATTACCTAATTGGACAATTCTATGTTTTTTTCAAATATACGTTAAGAGGTAAATTAGTTTTGTACGACCGTTACTATTTTGACTTTATTAACGATTCCAAACGTTCAAATATTCAGTTGAACCCTCTTTTTATAAAATCGTTGTATCGTTTTATTTTTAAGCCACAGTTAAATTTTTTTTTATACGCAGATGCATCTATTATTTTGGGTAGAAAAAAAGAAATGGATGAGAAGCAAATCGTTCGCATTACTAAACTTTATAAAGATTTATTCACTCAATTGAACAATCAAAATTATAATGAGGTGTATAAAAGTATTGAAAATATAAAAATCGAAGATACAGTGTCTCAAATTTTTAAATCTTATCATCAATCAGCCTAATTTTGAAAAAAATCATTCTCATTACCGCATATGCTGTAAATCCATACAAAGGATCAGAAGATAATACTGGATGGAATATCTCTAAAGAAATAGCGAAAAAATACCAAACAATAATTGTTACTCGTAAAAATAATCGTGAGGAAATAGAGCGTTACTTTTCGAATAATAAAGATACTGAACTTAAAAACATGTCTTTTATATATCACGATTTACCTCAATGGGCAATGAGTTTAAAAAAAAAATTGGGCGAACGGGGTTACGTATTGTATTTCTATTTCTGGCAGATGTTATTACCAATGTTTGTTAAAAGGTGCAAGGTGAATTTTGACCTAAGCTACGCTCTGAACTTCCATAGCGATAGTACACCTCATTTTTTGTGGCTATTGGGTAAACCTGTTATTTGGGGGCCAATAGGGCATCACCCAAAAATACCATCTGCCTATTTAAAACATCATTCTTTAAAAGTTCAATTTACTGACATTGTTTATGGTTTAGTAAAATGGATGATGCGTAACTTAGACCCTTTTTTTTATATCGCTAAAAAAAGGACGTCAAAAATAATTGCTATCAATTCCTCAGTACGAAAGGTATTAAATATTTCCTCTTCTAAAATAACTGTAATTCCAGCCGTTGCTAGTAAACCAGTAAAACAAGATTTAAAAAAACAAAATAAGTTTAACGTGCTTTCTGTAGGTCGTTTTCACGCAATGAAAGGTTTTGATATAACTGTTTTAGCTTTTGCTAAGTTTTACAAATCTCTCCCAAATTCAGTTCGTTCAGAAGTAAAATTAAAGTTAGTTGGAGGTGGTGATCGCTTAGAAGATTTGAAAAATCTTATTTCCGAACATAATATCACTTCTGCGGTTGATATTATTCCATGGGTTCAAAAATCAGAAATGGATTTAATTTACAGAGATGCGAATGTGTTTTTATTTCCATCTCACGAGGGTGCGGGTATGGTAGTTCCAGAAGCATTGAGTTATGGTTTACCTATAATCTGTTTTGATAACGTAGGTCCCGGTGAATTGTTAGGCAATGCCGGGATCAAGTGCCCTTATAGTTCTTATGACGAAAGTGTACGTTTTTTTTCTCAACAATTAAATAGATTTTATAATGACCCTAAATGGGCAATAGGAATTGGTCTGTGTGCCCTAAAACGATTTAATGAAGCATTAACTTGGACAAAAAAAGGAAACGCTATTCGTAGCGTTATAAGTGATGTTTTGGAAGAAACAAATACAATTGCAGTTTTTCATCCAAGTGCTGAATTATACGGAGCTGATCGTATTCTAGTAAATGGATTGAAAGCTATTCCTGAAAATATTAATAAGCGTGTATATTTATTTAGAGATGGGGATTTGGTTGATTTAATAAAAACAACAGTAAGTAATGTAGAAGTGATTATCAAACCAGATATGCCAGTAATTTGTCGTAAAATGTTTAGTCCCATTGGTATTTTAATATTTTTAAAGAACTGGATATGGTTTTTTCCTTTTTTCCTTTTTGAAAACAGAAAACATCATTTTACCTCTGTCTATTTAAATACTTTATCTGTTAGCCTGATTTTACCAATAGTAGCTGTTTTCAATATTAAACGTTTTATACATGTGCATGAAATTATTGAAAACCCTAAAGTGGCTGGAAAATTAACCGCTTGGTTAAGTTACAAGTTTGCTGATAAAATTGTTTGTGTTTCGAATGCTGTATTATTTGGATTGAAAAATTATATAATTAATATAGAAAGAAAAGCAGAGGTTATTTATAATGGTATTGATGCCATTGAAGTAGTAGCCGATAAATCCAAGAAAGAATTGAAATTTTATCTTTTTGGTCGTATCAAACCAGATAAAGGGCAATGGTTCTTGGTTCAGGCATTATCACTTATTCCAATTGAAAAACTTACTAATGTAAAATTCGTTTTAATGGGTGGGATTTTGCCAGGTCAAAATCAAATTTTAGAAGATTTAAAGGCTAGAATTGTAGCTGCGAGTTTAAGTGATGTAATTCAAATCAAGGATTTTTCAACATCCATAGTCAATGCACTAAGTGATGCTGATGTCTGCTTAATTCCGTCTATTATGAAAGATCCATTTCCAACTACAGTCCTGGAAGCGATGTCTGCGGGCAAGACCGTTATTGCTACCAATAATGGTGGAGCGAAAGAAGCTGTTATAAATAATGAAACAGGTTTCTTAGTAGAACCTAATAACAGCAGAGAGTTTGCAGATAGATTGGTATATATAATTAATCATAAAACAGAATTACCACGTTGGGGTACAAATGCTAAGAATCGATATCTTGGATTATTTACTTTTGAAGTCTTCAAGGCTAATTGGGAAAATTTTAATTTGTCAAATAAATTTTATTAAATAATGAAAAAAGTTGCAATTATAGGAACTGCGGGACTCCCGGCTAATTATGGAGGATTTGAAACCCTTGCACAAAATTTAATAAAAAATTTAAAAGACGAATTTGAATTCACTGTTTACTGTTCGAAAAATCACTATCCAAAAAAAAGACGGGTTGCTGAAATACATCAAGCGAAATTGATCTATTTACCTTTTAAAGCAAATGGTTTTCAAAGTATAATATACGATATCATATCAATGATACATGCAATGTTTTATTGTGACACTTTATTAATCCTTGGTGTGTCTGGAGGTTTATTTATTCCATTTCTAAAATTGTTTACTAACACTAATATTATTCTAAATCTTGATGGATTAGAATGGAAAAGACAAAAATGGAATTTTTGCACTAAGCTTTTTTTGAAAATATCAGAATATAGTGCTGTGAAAAATTCTGATAAAATTATTACCGATAATCAGGTTTTAAAAGAATATCTAATTCATAAATATAAGCGCTCGGGTAGTTTAATTGAATATGGTGGCGACTATTTATTAAATGAAACACTTGAAAATAATTATCTTCAAACTCATAATTTAACAAAAGGTAATTATGCTCTAAAAATAGCACGTATAGAACCAGAAAACAACATTCATATAATTCTTAGTGCATTTTCAAAAAGCCACAAAAAGCTTATGATTATTGGAAACTGGAGCAATAGCAACTATGGTAAAACCTTAAAGAAAAAATATAGTAATTTTAAAAACATCTCTATCAACGAGCCGATTTATGACAGGAAAATATTAAATGCATTGCTACTAGGTTCCGAAGTTTATATACATGGCCATTCAGCAGGTGGAACGAATCCAAGTTTGGTTGAAGCCATGTGTTTGAAATTACCTATCTTGGCATTTGACGTTAATTTTAATAGAGAAACCACTGAAAATAAAGGATATTATTTTAAAGATGAAGAAAGTTTGACTAAAACTATTCTTAATTTAACCTCTTTGGATTTAATTAGTAATGGGAATAGTATGCATGAGATTAGTCTAAGAAGATATAAGTGGAATAGGATCAGTGAATTGTATAAGAATCTCATTAACGAGATATAATAAGTTTTTATATAAAAATATGACAATCAAGTGAAATGAAAACTATATTATTATCAATAGCCGGTTATCTATTAAGACGTATCTTAAAAAATAAAATCAGATCTGGAAACAACATTATTAATACAAATAATAAATTAGTCAATAACCTAACCGTTGCACTAGTTTATTTTAATCGATACGAAAAAGATGAAATATACTTGTGTAAAAAATACTTGAAATCAGAGATAGATATAGTAGAATTAGGAACAAGTATAGGCGTTGTGGCTTCTAATACCCAACAACATTTTGATGTAAGTAAAATGGTTTGTGTCGAAGCAAACCCTCTGTTAAACAACCTACTTAAGAAAACTATTAAATTGAATGATTTTAAAAATACGGTATTAGTAAATGTTGCTATTTCGGACAGCGACCAACCAATATTCTTTTCTTCAAGAGGCAGTAATGAACTTGGTAAAATAGTGAAACATTCCGAAATAAAAGTAAACGCTAAATCGCTTCAACTAATAATCAAAGAAAACAACATTCTTGATTACAACCTCGTCTGTGATATTGAAGGAACCGAATGCAGCTTTATTTTAGGCGAGGGGCTAAAAAATTGTCAACTTGCGATTATAGAGCTGCATAGCAGTGTATGGAAGGGGAGGTACTATTCCATTGACGACTTGAGCTATATAATTCAAGAGATGGGATTTGATTTATTAGAAAACATAAACAAGACATTTGTATTTAAACGAATTGCTAACAAAACCAATACTGCATTAAACCGTAATTTAGCATAAATAAGGCGTGATTGTATAGGTGGGTAAACAACTTGTTCCTGAACTCTCATATAACGACCTTGATATTAAAGAAGGAGGTACTGCATCCAACACATTTTTATCAATGGTAAATGGAACCTTTGATGGTGATGATAAGGAAACAAGAAGACAATTATTAGAGTACTGTAAGTTGGATACTTACGCTATGGTGAAAATTCTGGAGAAACTACTGCAGGTGTAAAACTGATTTTTTTAGAGAAAATTGAAAAAATTTATTTTTAAAAAAAAGTCGATTTTAGGTAAAAATTTAAAAAAATATTCACTTAGATCTCTGAGTCTCCTCTGGAAAAGTCGAAATACCCTTATTTAAGGAGGGATACGGGAGGGAGTCCGGCCGGGAGGTCCCTACGGGATGATCCTTCACCAATTTTAATCGGCAAAAACAATAAATCACAATAATAGCGTACACTTTTATTTGTGAGTGTTTTCATAGCAATAAAATATAGGTTTTATGCGGCATGAGGGGTGTTGCTGCTATAATTTTAGGGTATAGATAGGTAAACCTTAAAATTATGAGTATTTCAATATTGTATACAAGAGTTTCGAGCGTAGATCAGAAAACGGATCGGCAAAGAGTAAAAGAAAATGAATTTGATAAAGTTATCGA
>ENA-OQVM01003708-OQVM01003708.1-marine-metagenome-genome-assembly--contig:-NODE-3708-length-16317-cov-9.546860_pt1 | contig 16317 bp, 12 predicted proteins | sample MGYA00237776_ERZ505498 | MGnify/ENA primary metagenome ERZ505498 (study PRJEB26159, sample SAMN06265151) | marine metagenome | isolation source: Helgoland LTER site | place: Germany:Helgoland, sampling... | reverse complement strand
GCTGCGCCTGAAGGGCGCCCCGTAGGGTGAGCGAAGCGAATACAAAAAGTGACTGGCATGTCGGGCCACCCCCGACGACCTTGACCTTAAAACTAAATCAGACAAAGTAAAAATCCAGAATATAAAACCACTCTCAACACTTAAAAGACCACCTCTAACCCTGAATCCATCGCCAGCGACCCATATATCAACTCAATCACCTCAGCCAATCGATCCTCCTGATAAGCCACCGCAGGCAGCGCCCCCCAAACCGGCTTAGGCCAAACAGCATCGCTAACAAAGCGCGCCACATGATGAATATGCAACTGCGCCACCACATTACCCAACGCCGCTACATTTAATTTTTCTGCTGCAAACTGCGTTTGCAACAATCGCGAAACCGCATTCGACTCCTGCAAAAACTGCAACTGATCATCCGCTGACAACTCCACCAACTCACGCGCGCCCTCACGTCGAGGAACCAATATCAACCACGGGTAATTCGCATCATTCATTAAAAGTAATTCGCATAGCGGCAGCGAAGCAATTGCGATAGTATCTTTTTGTAATTGAGGATCAAGCGTAAACATTGAATGCTACCTTTATATTTTAGTTCTAGTTCTTTCTCTATTATTCTACTACTTATCAATACAATGGATGAGCTGATATGAAAAAAACACCCACTGCCGAAATAATAAATCGCTGCGATTGGTGCGGCGATGACCCACTTTACCAGAAATACCATGACGAGGAATGGGGAGTACCCACCTTTGATGATAAAACATTATTTGAATTCTTAATTCTTGAAGGCGCTCAAGCTGGCCTCAGCTGGATTACCGTTCTGCGCAAACGTGAAAATTATCGAAAAGCCTTTCATCAATTTAACCCTGAAAAAATAGCCCGCTATTCCGAAAATAAAATTCAACGCCTTAAACTCGATGCAGGCATTATTCGCAATGACCTTAAAATTCGCTCCGCCGTCACTAATGCGCAATGCTATATTGAACTATGCAATGAAAAAGGCAGCTTATCGAATTATCTTTGGGATTTTGTAGAGGGCAAGCCAATTAAAAATCACTGGCAATCAATGAAAATGATTCCCGCCAATACAACGCTCTCCGATACCATTAGTAAAGACCTAAAAAAGCGCGGTTTCAAATTTGTAGGCTCGACGATTATTTATGCCTATATGCAATCGATGGGGCTCGTCAACGATCACTTAGTTAGCTGCCACTGCTATGACAAATAGCTAAGCATTAATTTATAACCGCTTCCATCTAGGCACATCAACACCCGCTAATCGTAATATCTCGTCAATCATCGACAAACTCATACCCCATATAACCTTGCCGTCATAACGATAACACGGCAGGTTTATTTTCCGCTGCTCATACTCTATCGAATGAATACTACGATTATTGATATCAGAAAAATAAGACAGAGGAATCCAAACCGTTTCGGCCACTTCATAATTCTCTTCAAGTAATGGCTTCTCGGCTACTGAAAAAACATAGGGTGTCACGACCATGGTTCTCGGCGTTATACGCCGCGAAGTACTAATATCTGACAACCGTCCTAACCACTCACCTTTTAAAAGTCGATGCTCTGCGTCATCAATATCAAAGCCAACTTCTTCATGCATTTCACGCTTGGCTGTGGCAAGACCGTTTTTATCGAAGGCCTCACAACGACCACCAGGAAAAGCCATATGACCCGACCATGGATCACCTTTATGCTCGGCACGCTTAATCATTAAAATGGATGCGTCAGTACTCGCATGTTTATCAAGCACTATTGCAACCGCCGAACGCTTTGACCAATAGCGAGACAGTTTCTTTTTTGCTTTATACCTAATTAATAATTCAGGTAATTGATTTGACTGCATACTGCTCCGCACTTAATACGCTTTGGCGTTTATTACTTTTTACTCTATTTAATTTTTGAACATACTTTTAAATACGTGTGAACACTTTTAAATACGCTTAAACATTTTTAAATACGCTTAAACACTTTAGGTTAAAGCTAATACATAAACCCTTTCTGGAACTGCACTATCGCTCCTAATAACGCATTATCATTAACAACTAAAGCGCGCGCTTTTTGAGCCAACGATTGCGCCTGATTTTTCTGCCCTTGAAGATTACGCACTTGCGCTAACGAGAAGTAAGCCCGCGCATCTTGGGGTGCAAGACGAATGGCTCGCTCTACGAGTGCTGACGCTTTCCCTAATGACTCTTCAGCTATTGCCGAGTGAGCTTGGACTAATAGCTGATCAACAGCGCTAGCACTTTTTTTGCTTTGTACATTGGCGTCTCTTGGTGGCAAACGCAAGCCAGCATCTTCAACGTCAGTGTTTTTTTCAGCATCATCGATGATTGGTGGATAACCATCACTTGATCTATCAATTGTTGGCGCAGATCCACATGCCGTTATCAGTACTAGAAATAAAGCTAACAGCGTTGCTTTTTTAATGTTACCAAACATATTCACTTTTCTCTTTTTTGCTTTCTTTTTTGCTTTCTTTTTTGTTTTCTTTTTCAGTTAATTAATGCGGACTAGAACAGCTTTTGGTTCCTTGGGGATTAGACCCTTTAATAAATGGAATTTCAGCGGCACTAAAACATGACTCTTTTGATGGGCGACCCGTGACTAGATCAATCCAGTGATAGTTAATATTCTCCGGAACCAAGGGTGAAAATGGTCGACGACTCGCCGACTGTATGAGCTGCGTCCACACTGGTAAGGCCCCACTAGCACCGGTATATTTTGTCGGTGTATTATCATCATGCCCCAACCAAACCACGGCTAATACATCACCGGTAAAGCCAGCAAACCAACTGTCACGCTGAGAATTTGAGGTGCCCGTTTTACCCGCAAAAATAAAATCATTACCCAGTTTTTGTCTTGCCGAGCGCGCGCTACCATCGCGTCCTACTTGAATCATGGCTCGCTGAATTAAGTGTATCGCATCTGGCTGCACACCTTGCTCTAATCGATACTGAAAACGCTTAAGTGGTAAATTATCACTATCAAGCACTGCTCTAATCGCTTTTAGCGGCGTGTGGTAACCATTGGCTGCAATGGTTTGATACATGCTTGTCACTTCAAACGGGGTAAGCTGTGTTGCACCTATAAATAAGGAAGGCACTTGATTGACCTCACGCTCAAAACCTAGCTGCTGCATAACTTCAGCCACAGCGGCAACACCCACTTGATTCCCTAAACGCGCCGCAGCCTGGTTATAAGACTTCGCCATCGCTGTTATTAATGGCACCTCACCATGATTCTTTCTATCATAATTTCGTGGTGTCCATTCTTTACCGTTAGTTTCAATAGTAATTGGGCTATCATCAATAATTGTTGCTAAATTATATTTCTCAGGCTGTGACAATGCCGCCAAGTAAACCATTGGCTTAACCACCGATCCTATAGAGCGCTTAGCATCTAAGGCTCGATTAAACCCTGAATATCGAGGCTTTCTACCACCCACAACCGCTAGCACTTCACCCGTTTCCGGCTGCGTAACAACGACAGCCGCTTGCAGTTTTTCATCATCTCGAATACGTAGACCTTCAAGCATGGCTTGCTCTGCATGCCGCTGAATACGCGGATCAAAACTGGTATACACTTTTAAGCCATTCGAGGTCAGGTCACTATTTTGATAAACCTCACGCAATTGCCGCTTCACTAAATCAATATAAGCGGGAAAGACATAATGTGAGCGCGACTGCTTGCCTAAATTTAGCGGCTCTGCTTTTGCCCACTGCGCATCACTGACATCCAGTAATTCACGCGTCACTAGTGTATCTAATATCCGATTACGACGATTAATAGCACGCTCAGGATGTCGCCAAGGATCGTAATAAGTTGGCCCGCGCACTACAGCAATAAGTAGCGCCAAGCGATCAATACTTAATTCCGCTAAGGGTCGATTAAAATAATGTAGGCTTGCCAAACCAAAACCATGAATGCCACGATCACCCGCTTGACCTAAATACACCTCATTGAGATACGCCTGCAGAATGGCTTCTTTATCATAATGAAACTCAAGCAGTAGCGACATCAGGGCTTCAGTCACTTTTCTACTAAGACTACGCGTGCGAGTTAAATAATAATTTTTAACCAACTGCTGAGTAATAGTTGAGCCGCCCTGCACCACCGAACCGCTTTTTAAATTCTGTATTGCCGCACGAGCAATACCCACTGGTGATACGCCGCTATGATCATAAAAACGATGATCTTCGACCGCTATCAATGCGGCTACTAACAGCGGAGGTACTTCTTGTATATTCACCAAAACACGATCTTCACGATGATTTGGATAAATCGCCCCAATTTCCATAGGTTCTAAGCGCAGCAATGGTAGAGCGCTATTATTCAATTCACGGAGCTGAGTTAATTCGTTATTTCGAAACACGACACGCGCTTGCTGAGGCGCTTCGTCACCATCCCAAAAAGTATGACCGCGCGAGTGCAACGTTACTTCATTGCCCTTACGATAATAGCTACCAGCACGCGTACTACCGCCTTGACGATAGCCAAGATCCTTAAGCTCTTGCTCAAATTCATTGGCTGAAATCGCCAAACCTTCAAACACCTCTAATGGCCGAGCATAAACACGCGCAGGCAGCTGCCACTTTTTACCCTCAAAGCTACTAGTTATGGTTGCATCCAAATAAATGACATAGGCAGTTAAGACAGTAGCGAGGACAAAATAAATTTTAAATGCCAAAGGTCTAAATAGTAGGCGAATCGATTTTTTGAACCAAAACATGGGCGACCAAAAGCGCCTATTATCGCGGGTACTTTTACGGCCTTTCTTAGTGCGGGCTTTACTTGCTTTGGTCGAGTTGGCCATTTAAGGTGTGTCGCTTCAATGTTATTGAATAAAATGTTACCTAATAAGGCAAACAGAATAATCGGAGACGATAGTAATTACGATGAAAAAATATCACGTTTATGGAATAGGTGCTGCATTAGTTGATACTGAGCTCGATGTGACTGATGCGGATTTAACCAATATGCAGGTAGACAAAGGCTTAATGACCTTGGTCGATCAAGCGCGTCAGGCTGAATTATTAGGTCATCTCGAGAATCATTTGGTTCACTCTAAGCGCGCCAGTGGCGGCTCTGCCGGTAATACGATTATTGCCGCTAGTTATTTTGGCGGTAGCACCTTTTTTAGCGGCAAAGTAGCCAATGATGAAAACGGCGACTTTTATATGCAAGATATGCGTAATGCCGGCGTCGACACTGTAACTGTAGCCGCCGAAGATGGCGTAACCGGTAAATGCTTAATTCTTATTACCCCCGATGCTGAACGCTCGATGAACACCTTTTTAGGTGCCAGTGAGACCTTTTCGGGCCGCGAATTAGATGAGCAAGCGATTGCTGATTCTGAATATTTGTATATCGAAAGTTACTTAGTGACCTCGGACAGTGGCCGAGCAGCGGCTATACAAGCAAGAGAAGCTGCGCAGAAGAACGGTACTAAAATTGCGATTAGCTTTTCTGACCCTGGCATTATTGCTTACTTCGGTGATGGCGTTAAAGCCATTATGGGTGACAAAGTTGATTTGGTTTTTTGTAATCATGATGAGGCTTTGAGTTTTGCTAAGGTTGATAATATTAGTGATGCTATTGAGGCAATTAAGCTGGTTGCTAATGAGTTTGTCATTACCTTAGGCGCTAAGGGTGCTTTGATTTTTGATGGTAATGAGCTGATTTCGATTAGCGGTGTAGAGGTTGAAGCTGTTGATACGAATGGTGCTGGTGATATGTTTGCTGGGGCTTACCTTTATGGCATTACGCATGCGATGTCACGTGAAGCAGCGGGGGATTTTGCGAGTGCAGCGGCGGCGAAGGTGGTTTCTCAATATGGGCCGAGGTTGGAGGCTGATGACTATCGAGCGATAGTTAAATCATTTAGCTGATTTTTTATCTGATTTATGAATTAATAGTAAATGGGCGGATCGTAAATTTAGCATGCTGGTTTTGGTGTGCTTGATTTGAATAAAGTTAAACCTTGAATGTTATTTTTTTATCATGATGTGACTTTTGGATTTTTTAAAATTTTTAAGTTCAAGGTCTTCGGGGGTGGTTTGAGATGCGCGAAAGGCTGTAGGTATATTTATTGGCGTATCTCTTGATTGAAAAATATTTTTACTGCCCGCCCGTTCCTCAGTGGTTTTGAAAGTTTTCTTCTGACCCTAGCTTCAATAGTTAGTCGAGCTTCAGTTACTGCCCTCAAATACATTTATTACATTTCACAAATTGACAAGCCATCAAAGCAAGATTAGGATTTGAACTCTTCAAGGATATGAGGAAGACATGATGTCACGCCCCCGAAAGCAATTAATCTCAATTGACGATACACCCTACTACCATATTACCTCCCGCTGTGTTCGCCGAACATTTTTATGCGGCGTTGATCAACATAGCGGTGAAAGCTACGAACATCGACGACAATGGATTGTTGATAGGATACGTATTTTATCGAGTGTCTTTGCAGTCGATATTTGCAGCTATGCCGTTATGAGTAACCATTATCATTTAACGGTGAAAATAACCCCCGAACAAGTAGAACACTTGTCCGATTATGAAATTATGCTTCGATGGTTAACGATATTCAAAGGCACCCTTCTCGTACAACGCTACCGTAGCGGTGCAAACCTATCAGAGCCTGAACGCAATAGCGTATCCGATACCATAGCGGTTTATAGAGAACGCTTAGCGAATATTAGTTGGTTTATGCGCTGCCTTAATCATCCCATTGCCGTACAAGCTAACAAAGAAGATAACTGCAAAGGGCATTTTTTTGAGGCCCGGTTTGATTCGAAGAGTTTGGATGATTTTGAATCCCTTATCACCTGCATGACCTATGTTGATTTAAATCCGATTCGTGCGGGTATGGCAACTACGCCAGAGAACTCAGACTACACAAGCATTCAAGAACGGATTAAACCCACCTTTGATTTGGGTAAAGTTATAGAAGAATTATCAACGTATAAATCGCTAAAGGATTTTGGTGGCGAGTTAAAACCGTTAATGCCTTTTCTGGATAGCATCAACGAGGATGATGAAGAAGGCATACCTATGTCCTATTCGGCTTATCTTGAACTAGTGGATTGGACCGGGCGAGCGGTTTTAGCAACTAAACGCGGCGCTATACCTGCTGACTTACCGCCCATTCTTGAGCGGCTAAATATCAGCGGTAAACGTTGGTTAAGTGGCGCAACACAGTTTGAGGCATTGCAACACAAACGTTTTGGTAAAAAGCGATCTCACTTATTAGCTGATACGGGTTAGCTAAACACTTAATTCAAACACAATAGATAAAAGCTTGGGCAATATACGTTGCTCAATGAAGCGCTATGGATTCAAAAAAATAATTAAGTCTATTTGCCTTATAAAAACAGTATATTTCGCTCTTAAATCCAAAAATCACTTTTTTATAGATAAAAAACTCAAGAACTCAACTTCATCAATTACAACGTTGAATTATTTTTTATAAGTGCCTGTCCACTTTTTTGTTCCTCTTTTTTGTTCTTTGTTTTTGAGGCTATAGCTCGAAAAGAATTTGGCCAATCTTATGGCTGATTAACGGATGAGCCCATTAAGCCAGCACCCAAAAAACCTCCATCCACCGCCAGTACATGACCATTAATATAAGATGCTTGGTCACTGGCCAAAAACAACACGGCTGACGCTGTTTCTGCGGGTGTGCCATAGCGGGCTGCGGGGATTGCATTGGTATAAATTCTTCGAGTCTCTGCCGAGTGCATTTTAGCCACCATCTCAGTCTCTATCGCTCCAGGTGCCAAGGCATTAACGGTAATACCTTGGCAGGCGAGTTCTACGGCCATAACTTTGGTCAAGGTCACCACTCCGCCCTTGGCCGCACCATATGCGGCTCGGTGAAAGCCCCCTCGCAATCCGGCGGTGGATGCCAAATTTATAATGCGCCCATAGCGGTTTTTTACCATGGCTTTAGCGGCAGCTTGGCAGCATAAAAACGTACCGGTTAGATCGATGTTAATTATGTTGTTCCACTCTTCCAGCGTGGTCTCTAAAAACGGTTTTTCTACACCAATACCAGCACAGTGGACAAGAATATCAATTTGTCCAAAGGCATTTTCTGTCGCAGTAGTCATCGCGTCTACCGAAGTTTGATTCGCCACATCGACTTCAATCGCTAGTGCCTGGCCACCACCTTGCTGAATAATATCAGCGACCTGTATTCGGTGATCGGCTCTATCGGCAACCACAACGTTTGCGCCACAGGCGGCTAGTTGTAGTGCAATCTCTTTGCCAATACCGCTGCCTGCACCGGTAACGATAGCGGTACGGTTATTGAAATTGTAGGCGTTTCCTACGTTGTTCATGGTGTGTTCCTTGCTTGATGTTGTCAGTGTTAAATCAATCATTGTTTTGAAGGGCTGTACCAAATGGGAGAGGTATATGCCCGCTCTTGAATCACCATGGGTACATCTTCGGGAATGTCTTTAAGGTTGAAAAACTTTGCATCATAAGCGGGCCAACGTGGTGTCGGTATTTCCAGTACCCGAACATAGTAAAAAGCCAGTTCTTCTCGATTAAAATCTGGATCCATCCAAACTACAGCCAGCTCCGGATCACCGACAATATTTTTGTAGGAAGCATTGGCGATATCTACCGAAGGTTTTATCGGTGCAACCTTGCCCTCTTTATTGGGCTTACGATCATCGGACAAAGCCACATGATAGATTTTTTCGTGGAGCTCTCCTTGCAGATCACGCCAGCCTTTGATCACTTGAATACGGTCGAGATTTGCACCCTCTGGGTCTCTGACCGCTCGGATCAGAAAAGAGGGTGATATACCCTTTGGCGGATTGATTAAATCGCCCCCCATAGGCACACCACCTTCGTAACCTACCCGGGCAAGATCAGGGTGAAACGCATCCTCACGATCATAATGCCACCCGCCAAAGAAACGTACGGTCATACGAGGGCCTGTCGTTGCGTAAACCTCCTTTTTTTTCATTGCAGAAAATAGCGCTTGCCGAGTGTTTTCAGTGGCCCACACGGCCGCATAACCTGAGGATGACCAGGGTGTTTTACGCGTGGAGCCTCGGCCATAGGAGTTGTTAATCCTTTGGTATTCAGGTTCCGCTACAGCGCTCTTGCCCCAAAAGTTGTTTTCATCCGCGGTGGCCAGTGAGGTATGGGAATCTGTGCTACCAATGAGGCCAAATTTAAAGGGATTGGCGCCAAGACGTGCCTGCTCGCCTAAGCCATTTTTGAAAGCGGAACGGGCATATTCAAATGGCTTACGATCTGCTTGCCCCACGTCCTCGCCCGTCCCGGGCCAACCATTCCAAGTTTCAAAATCAGCAAACTCATCTGTCGGAGATAAAACAGGATGGGCCTCACTATCGCCTTTAATTTGTGTCACCTCATACAAAGGCTCCCAGCGACTGCGCGTTTTGGCATATTGTTTTGTTAAAGTGCGACCATCAGAATCCGTGAGCGAAAACATGGCTCCCCGACTTACGTTTCCATTGTGAGGGATCGCAAGAACATCACCACCCGTCACACGTTCATAGGCCTCTAAATATGACCATAAATCTTCGGGTTCAGTGCTATCAAAGGCAGAGAATGGGACCGTCTGGTTTGCTTTATCGGCGCCGTCTTTAAATAGCACAACACGGTGAAGGTTTCCGACATTGCCATTGGCCCAACTTACACTGGTGGGTCCAAAGGAGGACCACTCATATCCGATAAAAGCCGTGAATTTTCCCGGGTCATTATATGTGTCGGCTTTGGCCATTACACGATGCCACACTGATCTTTTATACGATTGATCAGTGACAACCGGTTGCTCTACGTCGTTTATTGAAAAGCCACTGGAAAGATACAGCTTTAACAACCAATCTTGACGCAAGGTTTGGTCAAGGTTGATATATTGGCTGTATAAATCCTTCCCCTTAGAGGTACTTAGGAGATCATTCTGCGAACTCAACAAGTCAGAAAACAGACCCAAATTTTCTGCATGGTCTGCTATGACAATAAAGTCCAGGGGGCGTTGCAACTGCGCTTTCATGCCATTACTTGCCAAAACCGTTTCGCCTTTCGCAAACCTATAAGCTTCATCAGGCCCTAGCGTTTTATTCCCCACACCATTTGCGTCGATAGAAAGATTAGTATGTACATGGGTATCCCCAAAATATACATTATTCGGATATAAGATCCCTTGACTGGGTGAATATGAGCGTTGTTCTAGCCTCTTATCTTTGTCTCCTGCATACCCAAGAGGAATAAAAATAACTGCACAGACTAGTGTAATCGTGAATCCATTTAGCATAATTTATGCTCTCTTCATATCGTAGCCACAGACCATAAAAGCCCTCAGCATGTAATATTGGTGAAAGGTGAGATGGCGCTTACTACTAAGCCTGCGATCATTTACTTTTCTACTCACGCTCTACATTCGATCCATACTTGGAATTCTTAGGGTCAACTCACACAATAGGCGATCTCTTCAATATTTAATCCAGCTGCATTATCTATCACCCTTATTTGGTGTTTGACTCTTTCTGCATTAAGAGACTGCCCCAGTCGCAGCATGCTCAAAGGGTCGGAGAAACATAACCTTCTAGTTCTCTATAACCACCAATTGTGACGGATAAATTCAACTAAGTGCGCCTATATAAAAACCGATCATAAGCCGCAAACTCAACCTGGTTAGTGTCTTTGTTTCTATAGAACACGACGTTGGCTTTATTTTTTGATTTAAGCGAGTAAGCAAAAAATTCTAACTTATCAATATCGTGAGGGATCAATGGGAAGATAAAACTACCATCATCCGTTTCAACATCGGCTTGTAATAATCTGCCCTTGAGAGAGATTGTTAAGCTATACAGGTTGTAAGCGGATTTATACGTCCCTTCAATGTCATCTAGTATCTTACCTAGACGTAAGTCTTCAACGGCATGCGTCGGCTCTTTCCCCAGCACACTTGCAATAACTGCCCGAGAAATGATCTGGATAACACCTGTACTCGAGTTTTCTGCCGCACAAATCGCTAATTTTAATTCGGGCACCATAATTAGAAATGAACTACTGGTCCCCATACCTCCGCCGTGACGGATAGCAACGTAAGGCATTTCTTCTGATTTTTCTTCTATTGACCACCCCAATGCATACTGTGGGTTATCACTGTTGCCGTAGGGCGTTGAGATTTTACCGGAAAACAGCTGGCTAACAGACGCAGGTGAAATTAATTGCTCTCCGTTGAACTGCCCGTTATTGAGCAGGCATTGCGCGTAGTTGAGCATTTCATTCATCGAGGCATAAAGCCCACCTGCTGCTTGTAAGAAACCCCCTATGGGAATATCGCCCTCTTTGATAGCCGCCTTGCCGTTCTTAGCATCAATTAGATAACCGGTCATGACGTTATTGTTGAGGTCTTGATCAAGCGCATATTTTGTTAGCACCGCCCTCTTCATCCTCAAGGGATCAAGAATTTCCTGCTGTATAAATTGCTCAAAACTCATGCAGGACAACCCTTCAATAATAAAACCTAAGCAGGTATACATATCATTGTTGTAAAAGAACTTTTCGCCTGGCTTAAACACAATAAATTCTTCAGCACCCGCCAAGTGCGCCATGAAATCTTCTCGGCTACTGGCGGGATAAATGCGACTGAGATCATTGAAGGTATAGTTGAACGACAACATGCCTGCATCCAAGGAAGGAATACCAGAACTGTGAGATAGAAGGTGTTTAAGTTTGATGTCGCAGCGAGACTTAAACGGCTCGACCTCGAGATAGTCAGACACACTATCCTCAATAGATAACTTTCCCATTTCTTGTAACTTAATAATGGCGAAGGCGGTCATGGATTTTGTGATGCTGCCTATGCCGATTAGGGTATCACTGGTCATCGGCAGTTGTTGTTTTAGGTTTCTACAACCGAAACCTTTGGAATAAATAATATTTTCATCTTTGATCACGCTGATTGCCACGCCAGGCGTATTGCTTTTGCGCATGAGTTGGCGAATAGTGCTGTCTATGATTTTTGTGTTCATTTGTAGCCTTAATGATATTAAGCTCGGAAGTGATGATATGTGTGATCGACAATTAGCCCTACATTTGAGTGGGAAATTTTATGGTTTCAACACGAGACTCTAACTAGCCGCATCTTCCAAGCGCTTGGCATAAGCCTTTGCCATAATGTCAGCATTGGTCTCTAGCTCAAAATCGACAGGAGGTTCTGCATCAAGTAAATAGGTAACAAAATAATCCCAAGTACGTCGAATGGCATAGCTGGAGACCGAGTAGCCATCATTGGGCAAAACAAGCATATCGAAATTCTTATTTGCCTTTTGCAAAGCGTCAGCCAAGGCAAAGGTACATGCTGCCGATACCACTGGATTTAGCAGCCCGTGAATCAACAGCAATCTCCCTTTCAGGTTGTTGGCGTAATCAATGGTACGGGGGCGGGAGTCCATTTCCATAGGCAAGCGGCAATAGGACTCACCAACAAAGGCAGGCGCTAATTCGCTACCCGTTAGCGCTGAATTACTGACCCCTACTTTATAAAAATCCGGGTAGCCCAATAAACCACCTGCCCCAATATTGGTTGATTGCATACCACCAGCACCGATCCGATTTACATCCATATACGGGTAACGCTCAATGAGCTGGCGAATACCAGCAACACAGTCTGCCTGAAAATCACTTTGCGGAAGTTCACACTCCGAAGACGAAAAAAATTCTCTAGAACGGTTAGTACAACCGCGACCGACCATATCCACCACAATAAATCCTAACTCAGCCAGTGCGGCATTAAAAAAATACGATGCCCCCGCTATTGCGTTATTGGTAAAAGATCCGGAGGGAAGAAAACCGCTTTCTTTTAAGGCTAAGGAATTATTGATCACCGGATACGATTGCTCAGGGGAAAAATGCGTGGGTCGAAAAACATTGGCAACAATTTTTGTCTTCCGGTCTTCCGCCAGTAATTCAACACGTTCCGGCCATTGCCAGCCATCCGGCAAACTAGAAACGTCGGCTACTTCAACAGTTAAACACTCCTGCCCTTCATGGTCGAATAAGATCGTTTCTGGAATTTCATCGACCCGTGAACGCGTGGAAACTAGATAACGCCCTGTAGGTGAAGACCCTCTGCCGCCCCAGATATCACGCACACCACCTGCACCTAGATTGACGGCCAATTCGCCCCCTTCATCAAACAGAATATATTCATGATCGCTGGAAACGATGGGCGTGAGCTTACCTGTATCGATATTGACACGGCAAAGATCACAATAGTAAGGGTCACGACCGTCAACACGTCCAGCGGTTTGTATGATTAATTCTCGGCGATCTGTATCGTAATGACCTATTTCTCTCACCACCCAGTTTCCTTGGGTGATCGCATTTTTACATTCACCCGTTTCTAAGTCATAAAGATATAGATGGCCCCAGCCACTGCGTTCCGAAAACCAGATGGCCTCATGGCTACCGGGCAATGGCCGAGTATGAATAGGTACGCGTGAATCTAATCGTAATTTAAAGCAGACATCAGAGGATTCTTCTTCAATGACTACACGCGTTGCGCCTGTATGCGTATCAAACTCCACTAAGCGAGCAACATGATCGCCGTATCGCTCTAGATCAATAAAGTAGGCATGACGATTATCGGCAGACCACCAGCCATGATGTTGACTAAAAAACCCTAAGGCATTGCGAAACACCGGACAGCGGCGATAGTGCACGTCTTGCTGTCGACCAGAGTCAACGTCAATGGCGAGGAAGCGGTATTCATCGATATGGGGATCGCCTGGAAGCGTGAATCGCCGATTCAAGCTACTCACATACGGCCGATGGCTACCATCTGAGGGCACATAGTGCATTACAGGTAATGTCTTAACTTTGCGTGTGTCCAGCTGCAAAGTCAGCAGGCGTTTGCTATCCGGTGACCAGATGGCGTCAGGTTTTGGTACTGTAAATTGAATTCCCCAAGCAGAACAGCTGGCACCATAACTATAGAAAGGTTCGCCATCCTCGGTCAGCGCGCTTTCCTCGCCACTGGCGATATCTCGCAGCCAAATATTATCGTCTTTGGTAAAAGCGGCTTTGGTTCCATCCGGTGAAATCAACCAGTTTTCCGGAGGAACATCGATTTCATTGCACCGTCTATTTTCCTCAGTATAGTGCCAGCGCTTTTCAAAGGCGGTAAAAACCAATGACAGCGGCGATGCTGTCATCACTATTTTAGTGATGGGGAGGTCTTTGGCATTCACGATTTTGCCACTGGATTTAGCCAATGCTTTAGAAAAATCAGCATGATTAAAGGCAATCGTATTACTGTGTTCTTTGGCATCAACGAGACGAAATTCTTTCCCTTCTGTAAATTCCCGTGCATACCAGAAACAATCGGTGTCGCCAATCCAATGGGGAATCACGGTAGTATTACACGCAATACTTTGACTGGCTTTACCGAGCATTAAGGCTTGTGCCTGTTGGTATCGCTGTATCATTTTTTCTGGGGTGATGGTGCTGTTATTGCTGACTAGGTTACTCATAGTAGGGCCTTTAAATTTTTTGAAAATACTTGATAAGTCACGCTATTGCGCGTTCTTCAATATAGGTTGATCTATTACAACATCAGGTAACATAGGGTTCTGCTGTTACCTGATGGGAGTTTTTAGGCTGTGGAGCAGCAACTGATGTAAACACGTTTCGATTACTGCGCATGGCGATAGAATCCATGCGACGACGAATAATTTGATGGCGATTTTCAGTGATTGGGTTGAGAGCTAACAGGATTAACGCGATAACGGAAAACATACTGGGCAGCCAAACCATACTCAGCATCATGCCGTTTGTCGCTTCAATATTTTGCGAAGAAGCGGTGGCGTCATAGCCAAACCAGCCGACAATGGCTAACCCCAATGCAGTACCAAGTGCTAGGTTCGCTTTGTTGCTAAAGGTGTACATTGAAAAATATATGCCCGCATATTTACCACTGTATTTCCAGTCACCGTAATCAACAATTTCGGAAAGCATGGCGGGTATGAGCGCAGCCATACAGGCAGCTCCAATCGTATTGATGATTTTAAGCAACAGCAGTTGCTCGAAGCTGGTATGACCGGGGCTAAGCAGACCCGTATAAAGAAAACTCACTATGAGTATTATCATACCCAACACTAAGGCTTTCTTGCGTCCAAATATCACGCTTGCTTTATACCACAGCGGTGTAACAGCAATGCCCACACCAAATGCGATTAAAAACATTTTGGCAAACTGCTCACCTAAATTGAGGTAGCTGTCAACATACAGAAAAATAAGCCCATACCACAAACCCAGACTGATACCGCTAAAAATATATGCCGTCAGCAATAACAATAAGGGTTTATTAGAAATAATAGCGGTAAGCATATTTTTTTTGGCTACTTTTTTTGAAATGGAATTAGGCACTTGCGCAGACGCCTCGCAGGAGGACCGGTTAGGTGTGCGCATGAGGCAAAAATATAACAAGGACAGCATCAATATACTTGCGGCTATTACGGATATTTTTAAGGTATAAGGTGTAATTTCTGTCGATTCAAAGAAGGGTAATAATGGAATCGCATAGAAAATAACTAGGCCAATATATGCCGCGACACATTGAAAGCTGTATATTCTGGATTTATCAGTAGAGCTTGTTGCCAGCTCACTTGCCCAAGCGTTATGAGGTATATCAAATAATGTGAAACCGAGATAAAACAACAAAAACCAAATTGTAAGGTAGGTCGCACTTACTGTGGATGTATGTACACCTCCAACATGAGCAACGCTGATTAGATTAAGGTTCATAGGCACATACAAAAAATAACTACTGATAATCAGTAAAACACTACCGACTAAAATAAACGGTTTTCGAGTACCCGTTTGGCGACAATAGCGATCAGAATAATAGCCCACAAGGGGGTCAGTGATCGCGTCAAAAATACGTGTCAGCAGAACAATGGCCGCTATCGTTGTAAGTGCAATACCGTAATGCTTGGCGTAGATGCCTTGCAAAATAGCAATGGGAGCGTACAACCAATTGAATGCAACTCTGGGCGCACAAAATGACAAATAATGAGATAAAGAGAGCGGTTGATTTTCTAGCCCTAAACTAATCGGATCTTTGGTGTTTTTTTGACCAGATAATTGATGCATTAGTTAGCCACTATTTTAAACGTCAACATAAAAAAGCCTCCTAAATCAATCAGCATTTAAAAACACTTGATTGATTTTAGGAGAGCAAACACATATTTTATTAACTGACGTTAAAACTGATAGCGAAGATTCAGCCCAACAGTACGA
>ENA-OQVM01003706-OQVM01003706.1-marine-metagenome-genome-assembly--contig:-NODE-3706-length-16326-cov-4.054711_pt1 | contig 16326 bp, 15 predicted proteins | sample MGYA00237776_ERZ505498 | MGnify/ENA primary metagenome ERZ505498 (study PRJEB26159, sample SAMN06265151) | marine metagenome | isolation source: Helgoland LTER site | place: Germany:Helgoland, sampling... | reverse complement strand
TCAGTCAAGACGAAAAAAAAAAACGGGCCCGAGGGCCCGTTTTCATTTGCTCACTGGAGTAGCTAAGAATTACTTAGCAGTTCCGTCGATAGTATCGGATGTCTCAATCGCAATCCTATCAGCATCGCCAATGTGCTTGTAAGCAGCAGAGACTGTTATATCGGCCGCCTTGACTTGAGAAGTCAGCGTGATATTAGCTCGGCTGTTTGGAGCAACATAGATGCTGCGAGCAGTAAGGTCAGTATCAATCAGACCGCCTACGGAGGCTGCAGATTTTCCAGCAACCGATCCGATGCCGTAAGGACCGTACGAGCTACCATTCATCATGATAGTGTAGGTCATGGAAGCATCGGACGCACCGGCGTTGTTGACCCAGAGGAACCTGGACACAGCATCACCCATTGGAACACCATAGGCAGTTACTGTCGCGCCATTGAGGGTCCATGCACCCAAGTCAGCCCAAGTGTAGACCTCAGTCTTTGCAGCACCAGTAGCAGGCGTGTATGTCACGGTAGTACTACCAGACCAGCTGGTCACAGGAAGCACGTTAGCCGCCTGATCAGCCGTCAGTAGAATTACCGCATCAGCGCCCAGGGCGGTGTCAGTAACAGTCAACACAGTACCAGTAGCGTTCATAGAGTCGCTCGCCACTTCGTTACCTGTTACAGCGCCAGCCGAGATAGTTACACCGGCAGCAGCATTATTGTCCATCCAGGTAAAATCACCGTTTATGGTGGTAACAGAAGACCCAAGGGTTGACGTTACAGCGGCAACGCCAGTATCGAGTGCTACAACACCAGTACTGTTTGTCGAAACAGCTGTACCTGTGGCGGATGCTACAGTCGCGTAGTCTACTATAATCGCGTCGTTTGAGGCGCCTGCGGCATTATCGGTGGCGGTGTCAGCACCAGCAACGTCAGCGGTTTTCCCTGTCAAGGACTTTTTGTCTGCCTCGACGTCTACCACACCATCAAGCTTCTTGGTGATAGACAGAGTCTGCTGCTTCGCCAGAGTCGCAACGGTGGTTGCAGCTAGGGCAGCAGTATCGATGGCTGCACCCGCAGAGGTAGCAGCAGAGTAAGACACTGTAACAGACCCGGCCGCTGTGGCCTCAGCAACGTTCATGTTAATGGCGGGTGTTGGGACCTGCGCACCCACTGTAGTTGACCCATCGGCGATAGAGAGGACTCGGTAGGTGGCAGAGTTAGTGGTTGATGACTGAAGGCCGAACGTCACAAAGCTTGCAGTCTGGCTTGAAAATGTCAGCAGACTTTCATCAACAACATTAGCGGATAGCCCAGGCGTGAAATCGATGCTGTTGGCATTACCACCACCTGTAATATCGGTAACAGTATGAACAGTTGTAGACCCAGCGACAGTGAACTTATCGCCGTTAACAACATTTGCTCGACTAGCGGTGTTACTGTCATTTGCCAACTGAGTGACAACTCGAGTCGCGGCCGCAGCGGGCGTACCATTGACTTCAAGAGTAACTCCCGCCGTACCAACATTTCGGCTGTATAATGAGGTCGGCCAGTTAGCATTAGTAGCCTTGTTCACGTTGTAAGTGAACGTTATCGTGTCATTCACAGCAAGCTCAACACCGAAAGTTAACACCGCGTTGCTGACTTCGAAACCATCAGCGACGGCATTACCCTCGATGCCTTCTTTATGGTGTGTAACGGCTGTTGTCAAAGCAGTGTCCCAAGTAGCGGCTGTAGCCCCTCCAGCAAGAGAAGCGATCGATGCCGCCAAAATGATCTTCTTATACATAATCTTTATCCTTATTTCATGAAATTTAAAACTGATAACATTTACTTTTACTACGGCCTATAACCTAGCTAAGTTAGCCGTAGCCGCGACCTATGCTGACGAAAACTGAACGTCAAAGGACATAGGAGGGCCTAACTATACGAACATGGTTCAGTCATGTCAACGTTTTATAAACGACATTCTGATCAATTAAATCTCGGCCTTAACCGCCCCAGCTTAGGGGCATTGAGATATTGAACGTATTGAATTAAACGTGAGGCAGCGGATACATATTTTAGGCAGTCTAAGCCTGCTCGTACGCTGCAATGCTTACTGCAGAGCAATTAGCCCTATGAATACGCAAAATATCGCCTCACTTTACTTTGAGATATTCAAGCTTATCCTCGAACTCTTGACTCACCTTGTCCCATTGGCCGATATCCTCGATCACGATTGGTGTTATCAGCATTATCAACTCAGTTCTGGTTAGGCTGTTGGAATCTGACTTAAATAACCCTCCCAGCAAGGGGATCTTTGAAAACAGAGGCACCCCATTCTCCCCTGTCGACTCATCTTCACTGACCAAGCCCCCTAAAATAACGGTTTGGCCGCTGCTTGCAACCACCTCAGTTGTCAAAGCTCTAGAGAATATGTCGGGGTTACCCCCTGACCCGGCGGAGCCTGGGACAGAGTTAGATATGTTTTGCGTGATCGTCATGGTAACAATCCCCTCAGCATTAATCGTCGGCTTAACGCTTACATCAACACCAGTCTTCTTGTAGACCGAGGTGGTCGTTTGCCTTTCCCCACTGATCGGGTCTTGGGTGGTGGCACCGACAACAGACACATCAGACCCCACTGAGATGCTTGCGCTTACACCATCTTTGACAAGTATTGATGGGTTAGACAATATGTTGACTAAGGAGTTACTCGCCAGAAAGCTCGCATCAAGCGGCCCCTCAGTACCGTTTATTGATAGCCCTATCCCTCCGATGGTGGTGGCTCCAAAAGCGCCCTGAGTGGTCAACGAGACATCTCCTCTTTGCGCTGCCCACTCTACACCATATCTAAACTCATCTTTTAAAGTGACCTCAGCAATCGTTATGTCCAACATCACTTGCCTGGGCATCACGTCAAGCTTGCGCATAAGAGGGAGCAAAGCTTGATACTCCTCCCCAAGCGTATAAAAAATGAGCGAGTTTGCTGCCTCGTCTACAACCATTGTTAACCTGTCAGACACTGCGGCACCGGACCGAGAGGGGTCTGGCGCATTACCAGTACCAGTGCGCCCGGAGGATGACTCCTGCGTGGCAACCATTCCCGTCGTCAACTCTTTTAAAGTTTTTCCTAAATCGACAGCTCTGGCATACCTCGGGCTGTATATGAAGTAATCCTCTTTCAAGTCCCGACTGGGTACATCGAGTAGTTCGGTCCAATAAATAACCCTCTGAAGCAGGATTTCGTTTGTCGCAAAAACAACAACTCCGTTTAACTGATCCAATGGAACCAACACCAGATTTCTCTGCAATGGCTCTCGAATACCAATGTCTATTCCCTCATTTTTGAGGAGCATAGACACCCTGTCGGTTAAATTCTCTGCACTGACATAATTCAGCTTGATAAGGCCAATAAATTTTCCTCGCATCGCTGGGGTATCAAGCATTTCCACCAGATCGAGAGCTTGCAGTATTTCTTCTCGTCTCCCCTCAATAAACAACGCACTCTGCTCGAAATCTGGAGTAATCTTTGCCTTTACTAGAGAACGCAGCGTCCTCTCCAAACTAATTTTGATGCCGAATTTAAGGGGCACAACCTGAAGAATACGCTGAGCGGTCTTGGGGACTGCGGATTTTTGAGCACCAATACCGATTACCATAGGGGAGCTGGCACTTTGGTCACTGACACTCCTAATAAAGAACACTTCATTATCGAAGGTCACATCAATATTGCGACGACTTAAAAAATCAGTAACAAAATCATACACTTCGCGCGAATTCAAACCATCGGCTAGACTCAGCGTCACCAGATCCGAATCATGCTTTCCATCCCCAAACGAAGCTCCCAGGACATAGTTGGCTTTGAGCAATTCTCCAAACACGTAATGTATAAAGTCCTTGATAGGCATCTCATTTGCAGCTACCGCTAAATCATTGGAGGCTGCGAAGAAATCTCTGGGAAGCAAATTAGATCCGATTCTCGGTTTCTCGAGGCTCAATGGCTGTAGGGCTTCTACGTCAACTCCTGAGCTAATGTTTTTTCTCGCTGGCACGCTTACTTTTTCATCAAGAGCAATAGAAGCAGTGACTTGATGAAGCTCTCCCAAACTTTCTGGTGAGCTGCCTCCGGCTGATGAGCCAGCACCAGAACTCATCGCATTAGGAGTCGTACTAAGACACCCAGTAAGGACCACCGGAAGTGTTAGCGAACAGACATATTTAAAATTTTTAACCGCTCTCTCTGTAAAATTCGAGTTCAACTTCACTTAGTCTGCTCCTTAGCCGCACATCATTGTGATTTCTCACCAAAAGAATCTTCATCGAAATCAGCCATTGGCTGAACATAATCAGATAAATCAAAGAGCTTTCGCACTGATCTATCGCCTGACTTACTTGCCAGTACAACCGTATTTCCGGTGATCGACTCAACCATCAGGTCGTCCACCATATCCCCTACCTTAAACTTGGCTACGCTGATAGTTCCACCATCATTTTTAAGGCGAAAAACTGCAAAAGCGTCCTCTCTACTGAATATAGCCAGAAGATGAGCTGTATTGTCGGAGATCTCGGAGGGAGCTAGTGCGCTCTCTTGTTCTGATCCGAGAACAAGTGAAGTAGAAATTTCCGACTCATGTTCTCGCGCCCCCATCAGAGCCTCAAGCCTCTCTCTATATGCCTGATAAGCCTCATCGGGCAGTAAGTATTCAGTCAAATCAGGGGTTTCCTTTAATACACCATTCCCGAGAGCTACATTCGTGTTGTGTGGGTAGACCCTTACGACAATATCTGCGACTGCCAAGACTAGCCAGAACAGAACTATGAAACCATAACCCTGGAAATTGCGACCAATCGAACCCCTTAGCTTTCCGACTATTTCTGGACCATTTAGCACTAGTCTACCAACCCCACGCCCGCTTCAAAGAGGCCTTCACTCAAGGCTCTTACCTCTACAATGATAAACCCCTGAGTTCCAGAAAAAAAACCCTCTTTCGCGACAAGCGTTTGCCGAGACTCAATAATACTGATCAGCTCCGGCCTCGACGAAATATCCCATATTAGCTGGATGAGACTGTAAACCGGCCCATTAAAAGACACCTTCGCCCTCATAGTTCTAATTTTACCAGGGTTATCCACCAGCCAGACGAATCCGTCTAGCCTTAGCTCTCCTGCCTCAAACATCGCCTCTAACTCAGTTTGCACCTTCAGCTTAAGCTTGTCATCGTCGACAAAAAAAAGATCCTGTATCTCCACAATGCTTTGGCCAATTTCTGCATTTTGCTTTTCAAGGGAGCTTTGACTCTTTATAAGTTGGTCTATTTTAGCTTTTTGAGTTATTTTGCTTTCTATTAGACTAAGCTGACTTTGTTGCCATTCAAATAAAGGGACTACTAAGAATTTCAGCGCCAATAGGCACCCAAGCATTAAGAGTAAACCAGATTGCGACAGTGATTTCGTCATTTAAATTGGGGCACCGTTATAAACTAAACCACAAAATCCGAGATATTACCCAAAGGGAATATCTGAGAAGTCTTTGATTCTAACCGAGAATCCTTACTATTTTTGGAGGAAAGGTATATGTCACTGAATTCAATTTGAATTGAAAACGCCTCCCTCTGTTTTTCTTGACGAATAGCCGAGGTAAACTGGGCCGACTTAACCCTTGAATCAGACACTAAAAATCCAAGCACAGCTGTAGCCTTGTCAGCAACACAGACTATCGTCATCGAAGATGTTGAAGTTGTCACTGTATCGAATTGCACACCTAACTCTTTAAGATCGAGATAAATAGACCATGCATGCAGGTGAGGACTAGCATTGGGGATCTTGTTATCAAGCTCGTACAAAAATGACCGCTGCTCATCTATTCCTCGCTTCAGGTTCAGTATTGAATTAGCTTGCTGATGAAGGCCATCCAGCTCATGATTAAGCAGAGCAGTATGCGTTAAGACATACACGGATACTGCCGAAAGGTACAAGGTTACCAAAATCAGCGAAGCCCTCAGGTTTTTTCTCCATGAAATCACAGACATACTCGGAGCTACGCTTTTGTTAAAAAAAACACTTGGGGCTGTCTTGACAGTCTGCTCCAAACCTAAGAGCAATTTATCAATCACTTCAGATCCTCGAATCGCCTCTGAACCATTATTATCCGAAAAGTCAGAGGACATTCCTATGCTGAACAATAATTTTTGAGTGTCACCAGCACCTGAAAAAAGACCGTCCGGGGTTTTTCCTACAAATACATTCTCACCCAACCGGTTAAAGATTCCGTGCTCTCCCTCTAAAACCGCCTCAAAACAGACCGACTCGGGGATAATCCATACCGGCTCGCTCTCGAAGCTGTCAATAACTGACTGTTTTACAACCCACGAGGTGACTCTACTAGACTGATCAGAACGTCTTTCGATTCTATAAAACAGACGACCTAGGAAAGGATAGCGCCAAGACTCTGACTTAATAATTTTATGAAGATCTCTAATACTTCCGACAGGGTAATCTCTCACAACCTCAAAGTAAAAGGGGCGCGCAACGATAATCAGCCATTTGCGGCTATCACCTTCACTCACCTCAAACTGCGTGGTGCTGCGGTCTATACTGACATCATATAACCCCTCAGACCAAAACCCTATTCTACCGAGTACAACTCGCAGAAGCCTATCAGCTATACCCGAAACAATTTCAGTAACTCTCATCTAAGTCTAATACGCCTTTAGAAGTGACCGTGCGTGAGTGTACACTTTTGTACGATTATAAAACACCACTTCATTCCTATACACACCACAGAGATTACAAGCTAACCTTCGCTATGGTCAGTTTTTCCCAATAATTCTAAAGGGTGGTTTAGACAGGGATTCAAGTAAGACAGTTTGCGATAGACCATAGCTTCCAAGTGGCATATCTACCAAAACAGAAACCCTCAATCGATTAGAATCATGCAAATAAATGTTTTCTTGAGGAAATTTGTCGCGCAACGAATGAACCATGCCGGAAGATAACCTCTCCCCATCCCGCCTTTCCAGTATCAAAGCATCGGCGACGCCATCATCAAGGATTGCATGCACCAGGGGATCAGGTGCATTGTATAAGCTTGTCTCATAACTAGCATGCACTGAGGACACATTTAGTATGAGCCTCAACAAATCGGGGTGATCTCTGAAGATCCGTTTAACCACATAATTACTTTGAGCATAGCCGTTGATATATGTTTGTCCAGATGGGGTAATACTAGGCTCAACACCTCCTCGCCAATCGCGAAGATCGCTATCCTGCATATCAGCCCATACACCCAAAAAACCATCAATAGATGACTCATTTAAATCGGATCTATTTAAAAGCTCTCTCCACAAATCATGGGCTGGAAACATTTGAGGCAAAAGACCATTTAGATCCTGTATCGTTACCTTTACACCTTCAGCCCAATCAATAGCCGCACCGTGCCGATTTATGATTGACTTTGATGGCAATAGCTGTGCTGGCTCGTCGCCCATAGCATATGCCGGCGTTACTGAATCAGATAGAAGCACGAATAGCGCCTCATTCTGAACAGAGAGTGCCCTCAATTGAGCCTTTGTTCGTAATTCCAACTGGCCAGCCATTTCTACCTGGTCTCTCGCAGTTTCAGCAAAGCGGATAGCTAGAAGTGAAATTACTGTAGATATCAAGAGGACCTGCAATAGAGCTACTCCGGACTGACTATGTTTTAAAGAGTACACAAGCCCGCCCTTAACAATCACAATCATCTAGGCCATCTAGGCCTTCAAGGTCCTCAATATCATCACTTGAGGGAGAGCGAAACCTATATGGCTTATATCTCGATAGAAGCCCGGGAACGGGACTGCTTAATGAGGATGAGATTTGAAAGTCATATTCTCCAACCTCGAAAGATAATCTTGCTCTCAGAGGGGGTGTCAAGGAGTACATCGCGTTATAACTCTGAAGCCATTCAGGTTTAGTGGACCTCTGCAAGCCAGAAAAATCGCCTATCTCTTCAACTGGGCTCGAACCCATGTACTCAAAAACCGGATTATCTACTGAGGCGTATAGCAAAGTCGCCTCAGAAAAATTAATTTTTTGCCTCGTCGAAAGCAGGATATCATTGGACATTGGCCACTCTTCGTAAAGCACATCAAAGCGAGTATCACTATTTTGTACAACTGATAACCTCACCACTGCATAGTCTCCGGCGCTGTACATTGACCGACTAGAAACAGCAACAAAACCATTCCGATTCCCCTCAAAGTAGACAAAGGGTTTCCCTGCATTATCATACGCTACCCAGGGGACCAAACTATCCAAGACCTCTTGAACCAGAATAGAATCTCTCGCACGGCTAACCGAAGCATTAAAGCTCCCCAACTCTCCGCTCCAACGCTGCGCAAACACACTAAAAGAAGTGGTTCCAATCACAACTATCATAGCCAAGATAGTCATCGTAACCAGCAACTCAACAAGAGTTAATCCGGATTGACGGATCACCAGGTAACCTCATTGAAATGAAATTGACGGGCAGAGCTACGGTATCTGACGGTAAGATCAATCCTCCACAATCTATACTCTACCACTCTACCTAAATCCTCCTCTAGAAAGTACGGGGCTCTGCCAATATACATACTAGTAGCCTTCCACTGATAGTTCACTTTACCAAATTTCCCATTCCCACTACTCTTCTGATCCGGTGGATTAGCGCGCAAAGAGTGAGACAAATTTGCTCTTATAAACGGGACTGCTGACGACATAAAGACCGAGTGCTCGGCCTTGCTGCTTCCAATAATGGCTCCTCGATATAACTCAGTCATCGCAGCAAGGACAAGAAAAAGTATCAAACCAGAGACTAGCACCTCTATTAAAGTGAAACCTTGAGTAAAATTTTGTTTATGTCGACTCATTCTTGCTTACCTTTTAGCCTAATTTCTAGGTTGAGGTCGGTCGTCATTTCTTTTCCCCTAACTTGAAGACTGATGAATTGATCACTTGGGAACCCATTGCGACTGAAATCCAAAATTTGTTCTTCAAAATAAAGATACTCATACGACTTTTGAGAAAGCACCTGCTCATCGACGATGACGGTAAGATGATTGGAGTCAAATTTGATTGAGAGACCCACACCATTAGTAAAAGCACGAATGCTGGCCGCCCTTATCAATCCTTTGAATGATATGTATTCTGTTTGAGCTCTGGCCCTATCAATGGTACTGGTCGCGGCGCCACCAGTAATAGTCAATAGCCCCGTGATAATAGTAATGACAACCAGCAACTCAATAAGTGTCACGCCTTTCATTTTACATATCTTCATCTCCTGCTAGATTCCCATATCATTCACCGAGATAATACTCAGCAACATGACAACTACTACTCCTCCCACAATTGCACCCATGAACAGAATGAGCAGCGGCTCGAGCATTGAAGTCAACCGATCTACCCACGCCTCAAAGTCCCGCCTCGATCTATTACTAATCTCACTGAAAACGGGCGCCAATTGACCGCTCTCCTCTCCTATTTCAATCAACGATATAAGAAAGTCAGGGTATATAGGGCTGCCACGAAGGGCATCAGACAAACTCTCACCTTTTTTTACCCTTTCCTTAGCTACACCAAGAACTTTCGCAATATTCTCGTTACGCACACTTCCAACAGCCATTTCAAGACAACGATCTATAAGGACGCCTGAATCGAGCATCATAGCGATGGCAGTATTGAAACGAATTCGCTCCACCAAGATCACCACCCTGCGCATACCAGGCAATTGCACTAAGAAATTGTCCAAACGCTTTAGCCCTGCAGGAGACCTCATGGATGCAGTCAGTCCAGCGGCAACTAAAATTATGATAAACAAAGCCATCCATTGATATCGAATCATCCAGTCACTCATGCTAAGCAACAGCTGTGTATAAAACGGAATATCATCAATACTCTCAAATAAGCTGCTCATTTGAGGGACGATGTAATTAAATATAAATACAATGCTAAGTATGCATATGCCAAGAATTATAGAGGGGTACACAAGAGCTTGGGCCACTTTCCGCTTGAGCTCCATCTGGAATTTGATGTCCTCCGAAAGGCGAGAAAAGACTTCTGGGAGTTTACCACTCGACTCACCAAGCCTTACCAAGTTGATGTAAAGAGGAGAGAAAATACCGTCTAGCTCTGACATTGCGCCAGCTAAACTAGAACCCTGCCTAACCGACTCGTGCAAGTTATCAAGAAGAGCTACCATAGATGGGGTAGTTTGGCTGCGCCTCAAGACAGCAAGCCCCTTGTCTATTGTTATTCCAGAGTTTAATAGTAAAGATAGTTCGGCGGTTAGGTACCCCATCTCCTCAGACGAAACTTGATTTCTGGTGCCAAAAAATTCAAACCGAGGCAGAATTTCTCTCTTCTCATTAATAGCAACTATCAGAAATTTCCGTTCGGCTAGCTCATGTCGAGCAAGATCGATATTTTCTGCATTGACTTCACCACTAGATCGGATACCTTTCTCGTCATATGCAGAGAATGAAAAGGTTTTCATATTAACCACACACCCTGAAGACCTCTTCTACCGTGGTCTTGCCCTCCAAGGCTTTTAGCAAACCATCTTCGATGAGATCTCTCCGACCACAATCTCTGTTGTAGCTTTTGGCTCTCGCAAGAAACTGATCGTCCTTGGGCATGGCCCTAACTTCTTTATCACAAGATAGATATTCAATTATAGCAATACGACCTTTGAAACCAGTAAAATCACATTCCTCGCATCCTACAGCCTTTTTCAAAGAGATTTCCTTGATATCAAATCGCTGAGCTAATGTACGCAAACCAAACTCACTCAAAATTTCCTCCTCTTTATCCGCTGGCGCGGTGCAGTGGGGACAGAGTTTTCGAGCAAGTCTTTGAGCCATTACGGAGAGCAGGGCAGCATTTAGCAAAAACTCCTCTACACCCAAATCTAGCAATCTGGTGAAAGCGCTAGGCGCATCATTAGTGTGGACCGTGCTAAAAACCAAATGTCCAGTCAAAGCGGCTTGCAGTGCGATTTGGCAAGTTTCTTTGTCCCTAATTTCGCCGACCATAATAATATCTGGATCTTGGCGAACTATGCTCCTCAATCCAGCACTAAAGTCAAACCCAATTTCAGGTCGCACATTGACCTGATTCAAACCCGGAAGTTGATATTCTACGGGATCCTCTAGACTAACGATCTTTACATACTCAGAATTAAGTTGATTCAAAAAAGTATACAGGGTCGTTGTCTTACCACTTCCAGTCGGCCCGGTCATTAATATCACGCCGGAAGTAGATCTTAGATCCTGAATGATAGACTTGGATATATCAGATGAAAGATCTAGGCTTTTCAAGTCATAATTCAACGAGTCTTTTCGCAGGAAGCGCATGACCACACTCTCGCCTCGATTAACAGGTAGCGAAGACACTCGAATATCCAGAGAAGTATTCGCCACTCGCATTTCAATTTTCCCATCTTGCGGTCTTCTTTTCTCAGCAATATCCATCCCCGAGAGTATTTTTAGCCTCGATATTATCGGCAGTTGTAGCCGGTCTGGAAGAAAATCAATGTCATGCAAAACTCCGTCTATGCGGAAACGAACACGGTAACGGTGACTCACGGGCTCTATATGCATATCAGAGGCCCTCATCCTTAGCGCTCGACTAATCAGAGAGTTGAGGAGATTGACAGTTGGAGCCTCACTCGCCAATTCTCTAAGCCTATCCTCTTCCATATCAGACAGCATAGGCTTAGCTTCGGCATTGCTTTGCCCCAGCGGCACCAGTCGGGTCTGCAAGATATCAAAATCAGAGTCTGATATGATAATCACTCGATACCTAAGCCTCTCATTCAATAAAAACTGTAGTGTTTCTCTACATAAAGGCGACTTTGAAAAAAAAGTATAACCAAGTGTCTGCTCACTCGAGGCAAGCAGCCACCCATTACTAAGGAAAAAATTATCAGGAAAATCGGATGGGGTCTCAGGCGGAGACCAAGAATCTCGCTCTTCAATAGATAAAATAGGGGCTTTGAGATAGTCGCTGTAAATCGAGGGTAATAGCTCTTCAGAAAAGCTGCCCATATTAAGAAGGATTTTTTCTAATGCACCTCCGGCTTTAGCCTGATAGGCCATCCCCTTTTCAATATCATCCGCGCTGACACCATGGTCGGCTAGTACCTCTTGCAAAGTCATTATTCGTGCATCACGTCAGCTGCGTCATCTTCACCGCCGGGTTGTCCGTCTTTACCCAGGCTAAGAAGTAAAAAGGGCTCAGCGTCTGGCCCTGGTGATTGATAACTGTATGAATTATCCCAAGGGTCCAAGGGGACTTTTTTCGGTAGGTATGGGCCATCCCATCCAGATTTTCCAGAGGAAATTAGGTCCGAAAGTTTGGCGGGATAATCGCCCATATCCAACCTGTAGGTATCCAGTGCAGTCTGCATCATTTGCATCTGAGCCCTAGCTGTTTTGATTTTTGTCGAGTCAACTTTGGAGAACATTGCAGGTGCAACCAAGGACATTAGTAGGCCCAAAATTACAATCACGATAAGTAGCTCAATCAGGGTAAACCCCACTTGGTTTCTTTCCCCTTCCATCCTGTTCTGCCTCTTAAATAATTGATATTTATGCACTTTTACAATCCATTCAGTGTTAGTAGCGGGATTATTATACAGCCTAATATGCCTACTGTTAACACGAGTATGGGTAAAATTTCTATTCATGAACAGATAGATATGCGGTGGAGAATTTAACGCTGCGATTAATAGCCGGAAAGACCGAGACGCTTTCCCTTATAGCTTCCATCAAGTACTCGCTGCCACCAGCGCACGTTTTCAATATACCAGATGACCGTTTTGCGAATACCAGTTTCAAAACTCTCTTCAGGGGTCCAATTCAACTCAACCTGCATTTTGGATGCATCTATCGCATAGCGTGCATCGTGGCCTGGCCGATCCTTTACAAACTGGATTAAATCACGGTAATAATCTACACCCTGAGGCTTCTCTAGCGCCAGCTCTTCGAGCAAATCACAAACCATTTTCACTACATCAATATTTGTCTTCTCATTATGGCCGCCGATATTGTATGTCCCCCCTACTGCCCCCTCTACAACCACTTTTACCAGAGCCCTTGCATGGTCTTCAACATATAACCAATCACGAACCTGAGTGCCGTCTCCATAGACCGGTAGTGGCTTGCCCTGAAGTGCATTAAGGATAATGTGGGGGATTAATTTCTCTGGAAAATGGTACGGGCCATAGTTATTCGAGCAGTTAGTGATGATTACAGGCAACCCATAAGTGCGGCCCCAAGCCCTCACTAAATGATCTGAACTGGCCTTGCTTGCAGAATAAGGAGAGGAGGGGGCATAGGGCGTATTCTCAGCAAACAAATCGTCTGTGCCCTCAAGGTCGCCAAAGACCTCATCAGTTGAAATATGATGAAAACGAAACTGACTTTTGGCGCTCCCTGATAGGGTTTCATAGTATTGTCTAGCTCGCTCAAGCAGGTTGTAAGTACCCACAATATTCGTGTGAATAAACTCACCAGGACCATCAATAGATCGGTCAACATGGCTTTCGGCTGCAAGATGCATCACTGCATTGGGTTTGTAATGGTCAAAAATTCTGGATATTTCCACCTCATCACAGATATCGATCTGCTCAAAGTTATAGCGACGATTGGCCTCAGCGCCGGGCAGAGAGTCGAGATTACCCGCATAGGTCAGTTTATCAACGTTGATAACATTGAAATCTGTATTTGCCAGAATATGTCGGACAACGGCACTACCAATAAAGCCCGCACCACCAGTTATAAGAACCTTCAAAGCTTACCCTTAATCTATGTAAAATCTTTAGCGCTGCTCGAACAGAGCCAGGTACTGCGCTCTGACTACACTCCATGTGTACCTCCGCTTGGCTACCTCCAGCAGTGCCTCTCCACCAGCAAGAGCTGTGCCGCTTGTAATCATAGCCTGCAAGCTTTCTACCGAGCTAAAAAACATCCCTTTATCTTCCATAGTCGCTCGATTATAGGGGCAATCAAACGCCACTATTGGTTTACCAAAATGCATCATCTCTACCAGAGACGGATTAGTGCCACCAGCAGAATGTCCATGAATATAGACACGGCAATGACTTCGGTACGCAAAGAGTATTTCTAGATCATATATGGGATCTAGCAACCTAAGATTGCAGTGCTCAGCATACTTTTTAAGAAGCTCGCAACCATAGTCGGATGATCTCCAATTGCCAATAAAACACAGCTCTTCATCGGTACCAGCAAAGGCTTCTAATATGACATGCACATTATTTTCCGGCTCAATACGACATAATGCCAGGGCATAGGGGCGCTCAATGTCTAGACCTAAATGCCCAGCGTACTCCTGCAAACTAACTCGCGCATGATCACCGCCATAGGCAATAGTCTCACATTCTCTTTCATAGGTATGGTTAATGTAGTCTGCAATAGCCACGTTATCAGCCACAACTTTGGCCGAAAACCTAACAGCCAAACCTTCCGATAACCTTAAAAACCACTTTGCCAGGCCTCGCCATTTCTCCCTACGCCACTCGATACCATCAATGTTGGTCACCGTATACACATGAGGGCAGAAAATTCTCATCACAGGGATAATAACCGCACCAGACGTACCCAAGATCAGTAAATGACGATGCCCGGTGATCACTGCATGCAATACAGACAAGATATCATAGACAATGCTGACAGGGCCATTTGCTCTTAGAGGGACATAGACTAACTTAGCGCCCTTATACTGTTTAACTCGGTCATTGTAATGAGGGCCAGAACAGTATACCGTCATCTGACGCTCACTACCAACAATTAGATGCTCTACCAGCGTTTCGAACCCGCCGTAAGAGGCTGGGACGCCAACGGTGCCCACAATAGCGATCTTCATGTCACTTATTCTTGTTCGTGCCGGAACCGAGGAACGCTGATTTAATACGCACCAACTTCGGCATGTGGCGGCCTAGAAACTGCTTAATACCTCCCCCCTTCTCCGGATACCAGACTGTTGTCCTGACCTTCCCTGCCTGTTCCATCTGCGTATATCCGTAAGCCGCTATTGAGCGACGGAATTTACCCTCAGGGAAACTAATTGGATCATACCCGTGCAATGTATAATCTCTGGTGAACATGATGACCGCTCGGTTAAAAAGAGGTTCAATGAGGCTGGGAACGAGGCTATTTTTACGACCATCTGCCAACTTTAGCTGCCCAGCGTAAGGATCTTGCCAGTCCTCATTAAGGTAGATCAGTATGTTTATATTGCGAAACCAACTTGGGTTAACAGGGTGATAGTTAAAGTCAACATGCATATCTAGAAAGCTACCTTTACCTCCCTGATGAATTCCTCCACCATGAAATCCAGGGTCGATGAATATTTTCTGCCCGGTCAAAGCAGATATCCAAGATTCGAACCTTATGGACAAAAGCTCAGCCTTGAGTTCCGCAAATTCTGGACAGAGCGCATCGAAATCAGCCTTCTCGAACTTATTTTTAGCAAAAATATAGTCTCGGCTCTTATTGGAGCCAACGACCTCAGGATTTGGTACCGAACTAAGCGCCTCTCGGAGCCTGGCTGCATCACAAAAATTATCTATAACAATATGCTCAAACGGATCAGCATCTAAAAACTGCTTACAGTGAGAAGATACGTGGTCTTCTAGAAAGTCAAAATTAATCATGCTTGGAATCACCTCTCACAATCGCGCTAGATAACAAAGTACCCAGGGAGGTCTCTATGAGCTTAGTCAAAATATTCGTTTTAAATTAGCTAAAACTTTAACCACTATATAGTTTAGCAAAGACGGTCGATCAGACTTGGGTAAACTACCCAAAAGACGGAGATCATACAGAATTGTCGCCCTCAGATTCATAAGTTTTTTCATCACATAGCCAAAATTGAAAGTCTGCGAACCAATTTGATTATCCGCATGGAGACGATAGCAGATCAGAGGTTGTGGCAGAAAGTAAACGCTACCATACATGGCCGTAACCACTGCAAACCAGTGATCATGAACGACTTTTCCAGGCATCGGCCCCAATTTAAAAATCTGCTCCTTTGCCACATGGTTAAGAGACATCGCGCAGCCTGCTACCGGATTTTGGCACAACATCCTGATTACAGATCGAACCAAATAATCAGCATCCATCTTTTGTAGGCTCAGCAAGGTATTCTTGCCAGAACACAATTTAGCTTCCATTATCTCAAGGTCAGAAAAAACCATTTCCGGCTCTATTTGAACGCTATAGCGCTCCAGATGCTGCTCAACTTTACTCCTAAACCAAACATCGTCCTGGTCGCAAAAGAAGTACACATCTGCCCGAACGTTTTCAAGCAACCAATAGAAACT
>ENA-OQVM01003704-OQVM01003704.1-marine-metagenome-genome-assembly--contig:-NODE-3704-length-16333-cov-35.380106_pt1 | contig 16333 bp, 6 predicted proteins | sample MGYA00237776_ERZ505498 | MGnify/ENA primary metagenome ERZ505498 (study PRJEB26159, sample SAMN06265151) | marine metagenome | isolation source: Helgoland LTER site | place: Germany:Helgoland, sampling... | reverse complement strand
GCTAAAAGTAGTACTTGCTAATGCTGATGTTGGTACATAATTAAAAGTATCATCACTACAAATTGAAGGTGGAGTCAATGTACTCGTTAGCGTAGGTTTAGGTTGTACCGTGATCGCAAAAGCTGCAGAAGATGCTCCCAACCCACAAGAATTATTTCCTTGAACAGATAAATTTCCTGAAACTGCTGAGGCAGTAAATGAAATAGAAATTGTGTTGGTAGCAGTAGAAATTGTACTGCCATTAGGAAGCGTCCACAAATAAGACACTGCATTCGGAATTACAGTAGTCGTATAATCATAAGTCGACCCAGCACATACTATTTGATCACCAGAAACGATCCCCGTAGTTGGCAATTCATTAATCGTGATTGGTAAGGTAGAGTTTGGTCCACTACCACAGCCATTAACGCCATTTACAGAAACATTTCCTGAAACCGCATTAATGCCATAATCAACACTAATTGAATTCGTTCCTTGTCCAGAAACTATTGTAGCACCGGTTGGCACTTGCCATTCATAAGTAATTACGTTTGAATTTACCGGAACGGTATATACAACTCCCGAATTGCCTTGACAAATCGTATCTAAACCTGTTATAGCCCCTAAATTTGGAATTGTACAATTAATGGTTAGCGTTACAGAATCTGAAACTGTTTCTGCACTACAAGCTCCTACTCCGTTTGCTGTTAGTTTTAAGACTTCTGGAGTACAACTGTTACTGAAAGACTCATAAACAACAGGATTTCCTAAGTTAAAATTCCCTGACAAAGTTCCCGAAGTCGTCCAACTCGTAGCACTCGCATTATCAACTGCAGTTCCTAAAATTGTAAAAGGAGCAATTGCAGTTCCTGGAATGTAACATATGGCACCATTATCACCAGCTTCAACTGAGGGAAGCGCTTGTGTAGTAACTGTAATCTCTTTAACGGCATTGTCTGTACACCCTCCTAATGGAGTTGCTACAAGACGAAGCCTCGTTACTTCATTGCTAAGAATGTCTGTGCCTAAGCCTGAGTTAAAAATCCCAGTTGTTGGGTCTACATTTCCAGGACCATCAATAACACTCCATGTAAGCGTATCATAATCGGTTCCCGATCCGTTTAACGCAATGCCTGTTGTATTGCTAACACAAATGCTTATGTCAGTTGCAGAAACTGTTGGATTCTTAATTATGTTCAGTAACATAAAACTACTGTCTACAGCACAACTACTGTTTCCTGAGCCTGTAATTGTGAGGTACACATAGCCTCTATTTATATCATCTATACTTGGAATATATTCTGGATTTACAGCCGTTGGATCTGTAAATGATCCCGGCAAATAAGTACCTGAAGAGGTACCATTACTGTTTTCAGAACTTATCCACGAAACAGACGTTGCACTAGAAGTAGCGTCTAATAAAGCATAGGATTCTGATTCACAAATCGAAGCATTAACTCCTGCAAAAACCCCAACTCCGTCAGCTATCGTAACTTGTATAACATCTGTAACAAACGTACCACAAGCAATATTAGACACTCTAATGGTTAAATACACATAGCCTAAATCGATATCATCTTGTGAGGGTGTATAACTCGGGTTGAGAATCGCATCGTTTGTAAATATTCCACTTACATAAGCACCCGAAGACGACCCATCACTGTTTTGTGAACTCGTCCAAATTATGGTATTTGCGTCCGTAGCAGTTGTGTTTACAATATTAATATTAGAGCTTTCACAAACCGTAAAATCAGCGGCAACGGTGACTGTTGGTTGTGACTGAATTGTTACAGTCATTGTGTCGGATACATCCCCTGTACATGGGGAGGTACTTGTAGCAGTCAGAGTAAGTATAATATCTCCTGTTTCACTAGTTCCAGGGATATATTTTGGATTTAATGTATTAATGGTGGATGGATCAATACTTCCTGTTCCGTCATGAGACCAAGTAAACGTTGAAGCGTTTAAAGTCGTAGCGCCATTTCCTAAAACAATAACATCATTACCCTCACAGAATGCTAAAGATGAACCTGCTTCTACTTCTAAGAGCGGTTGCAGATTAACAGTAATCGTTTCGCTTAATATTGTTGTACAACCAGCTTCGGGTACAGTTTCTACCCTAAGTAAAACAAAACCATTAGCGATTTCATTCACTGAAGGCGTAAAGCTTGGTGTTTCTGAGTTAACATTTGTTAGGACTCCTGGAGTTCCGGATGCACCTGTAATATTTGTCCAAAGAATAGATGTAGCATTACTGACATCTATCAAGTCAGGCATTGTAAATGTGGCACCACACATTGTAATTGTATTGGTTGTCGCTGAAAGCGTTGTGTCTTGATTGATGAAAATCGTCATTTCATCCAAAACAGCAACTTGCGAACAAGCAACATTAGGCATCGCTGAAAGTGTCAAGGTCACAGAAGTGACATCATCCGATCCAAGACTGTAAGTTGGATTAATTGTACTACTAGAGTAATCAAATGTACCATTTCCAGAAGTTGACCATGTGATACTGCTGTAATTACTTGCAGTTGCCGAACTCAAAATGACATCTGTATCTTCACAAATATCAAAAATATCTGAGCCTGCACTCACAATTGGATTCGCGTAAATCGTTAAGATCATCGAATCAGTTGAGGAAGCGCAACCGTTTGTTGAAGTTGATGTAAGATCAAACTGAATGTCCTTGGAACCTGTAGCAGAGTTAAAATCAGTTGGGCCAGGGATGTATATTGGTTGTAATGGATCAGCTGTAGGCTGAATAATACCACTACCATTTGATGTTATCCAAGAATAGGTTGTAGAAGCATCTGCATCTACTACTGAGCCAAGGAGTTGATATGAAGATTCCCCTTCACAAAGAATATCATCGTTACCAGCATTGACAACAGGCGAAGCATTTATTTCTAGGTTAAAATTATCCGTTATCGAAACTGGACAAGCTCCAGTGCCTACTGCTGTTAAAGTCACCACAGCAGTTCCGGTTGCCCCAGCATCTGAAGCAATAACCGGAGTTGTAGTACTTTCACCAGACACAATCTGAGCTGGACCAGTAACACTCCACGTATATGTAAATTCATTTAAAACACTTGCCCCCACAACGGTGTACGTTTCGGTGACACAGATAGTCGCATCAACTCCTGCATTGACCACAGGTTTTGCAATAATTTCTAATTGTACCGGACTTGAATCACTTGAACATGATCCGTTCGTTGAAGAAGCAGTTAAGATCAAATCTACTGTTCCAGTCTGTCCAGCAGCTGGTGTATAAATCGTAGCCAAATCATTATTTGGCGTAAACGTTCCCAATCCGTTAGAAGACGTCCATAGAACTTGCCATCACTCTACCGCCATTTGTAACTACTTTGTCATCTAAAGTAGCAGTTCCATGGTAATGGAGGAAATTACTTATTAAATGTTGGACCAAATAGTAAAGGTGTTATTCCAAAAGAATCGCAGACTAGACTTAAAATTATGGGAGAATGGCTTCAAAAAAATGGTAATGCCATATACGGAACAACTGCAGGTCCTTATCCTTACGAATTTAATTGGGGTTCCATGACTCAGCGAAATAAAGGTGAGAATACAACACTTTATTTAAATGTTGTCGATTGGCCAAAAAATGGTATTTTCAAATTATTCGGACTTAATAATAGTATAGAAAATGCGTCACTTTTAGCCAATGGAAAATCACTTTCTTATGATGCAAAATTTAACGCAGCAGCAGGAGCAAATGTAATTTCAATTGATGTGCCTAAAACAGCTCCAGATCCAAATGTTTCAGTAATTGCATTAAAAATAAAAGGAGCACTTATAATGGATCAGGCATTTCTTCAGCAACAAGATGGTACAGTTATTTTAGATGCATTTAGAGCTACAATTCATGATACAGAAATTGTTGCCAACAAACCACTTCGCCCTTTGGATCAAAGATTATTTACAGTAATGAAAAAAGGAAAAGGGATTATGCCTGCAAGAGGAATGACTGTTGGTTTGAATGAAGAAGGACAAGCTTTAAGTTGGGATTTTAGAATGATGCAACCAGGAAAATACAAAGTCGTTGTTTTGAGTAGTGTTAAAGAACATGATAAATGGAAAACCGATGGTAGCATGCGTGTTACTGTTGCTGGACATTCTGTAGAAAGTAAACTTAAAGAACATAAAAGGTTGAATAATGAAAGAATGGCAACCGAAATGAAAAGTGTTGTATCTATTTTAGGAAACATAGAAATTAAGACACTTGGTATGCAAACATTAAGTCTTGAAGTTACTTCTGGTTTTACCGATTTTACACCTAATATTATTAATGTACAATTGATACCAATAGAAAAAAAATAAACTCTTTAAAATGAAACAACTTGTATTGATTTTTTGGTTATTGTTTAATTTGGTTGCTTACGCACAACAACCAAATATTGTTTTTATTATGACGGATGATCAAAGCTCAATTCCTTTGAGAGATGGTGATAATCAGAATCAATCTAGACCTTTTGGTTTTAATGGAGATTCTAAGGTCCACACCCCTATTATTGACAATTTAGCAAGTAACGGAATTGTTTTTAACAATGCTTTTGTGTCTTCCTCTATATGCAGTCCAAGTAGATATAGTATTTTAACAGGGAAATACGCTGGAAGATCTGAAGGAACTAATTTTTTAAATGGCTATCCCGTAGGGCAACTAAGTCGTGTTGCAAACAATATAGAACTCGAAGAAAATACAGATAACTTACCAAAACTATTACAAGCTGCAGGGTACAATACTGCTTTTATAGGAAAATCTCATATTGTGGATCATGAAGCCCTAAACTCCTACACACAGGGTAATTATGGTTTCATGGCATACAATAAAACCGATGACCCCTACGTAGAAGCAATTTCTGATGCCATGAAATTTAATCATGATAAATGGGCACTGAGAATGAAAGATTTTGGGTTTGATGTTGTTGATGCGTTTTATCCAGCAAACTTAAGAGAATTAAAAAATGATGATTTAAACGTTCACAATGTAGAATATAAAAATAAAGCGGTTCTCGATTATATTGAAACTGCTAATGATGATCCTTTCTTTATTTATTACAGTGAAACAGTGCCGCATGGTCCAGCACCCTTTTGGTCAAATAATGAAGGGTATTATGCGGGTTTAGATGCAGACGTTAATATCACAGCCGAAGGGGTTTTAACACAAGATTATTCGTACTTACCAACACGAGCGCAAATAAAAGATGAAATCTCTAGTTTAGCTGGAAAGGATTTAAAACAAGCTTGGTTGCGTTGGTTTGACCATGCTGTTGGTGCTGTTGTAAGTAAATTAGAAGAAAAAGGAAAATTAGACAATACCATCATCATTATTACTTCGGATCATGGTGATTTTAACAAAGGGAAATCTACAAATTATGATGCAGGTACAAAAGTGCCTTTAATGATGTATTGGCCAGATGGCATTGCGACGCCTTCTACCTACGACGAGCTGGTTCAAAACATAGATTTTGCGCCTACGTTTCTAGATTTTGCAGGTGTAGATCTTTCTACTTCTGATATGGATGGTGTAAGTTTAAAAGAGGTTATTACTAATAATACTACAGAACCTGTTCACGATCATTTGTTTTTTGAGCTAGGCTTTTCTAGAGCGATTAGAACCAAGGATTGGAAATATGTAACAGTGCGTTATGATGATGCTACAAATCAAAGAATAGCGAACGGCGATACTTTCAATGGACCAAACGGTACACAAGTGCCATTACCTTTCTACATCCCCAATGTGTCTTTAGGGAGTTTAAGTGCTGGTTCTTACCCGCTATATCATGAAAAGGACCAATTATTTGATTTAAATAATGATCCTTTTGAAGAAGTAAATCTTTTTGGTCTCAACGATGAAAAAGCAACAGAGTTAAGAAATACATTACGTACAGAGCTCCTTACTTTTGAAAACAGACCCTATCAAGAATTCACAGATCCAAACGTAGATCTCACAGTTGCTACAGAAAATACTTCGATTTTAGGTAAAGTATTAGCAGGTTATCAAGGGTGGTTCAATATGCCTACTGATGGTTCAGATTTAAATTGGAAACACTATCAAACCAGTATAAGTGGCGTTAAAAAATTTGAACCTGGTTTTACTTCTGTAGATTATTGGCCCGATATGAGTGAGGCCGATGACGATGAAAAATACACTACTTCTTTTTCGCACAAAGATGGTAGAACAGCACATGTGTTTTCATCCGTAAATGCTAAAACAGTTAATCGCCATTTCAAATGGATGAATGACTATGGAATCGATGGGGTGTTCTTTCAACAATTTGCATCAGGCCTTAAATCAAATGCACCTAAATTAAAAGCCAATGACAATCTTGTTTTTGACAATATCATAGCAGCAGCTCAAGCAAATAACAACAGACTCGTCAGTGTTATGTATGATTTATCGGGATCTAACGCCACTTCAACAATGGTTGAAGATGTGAAACTACATTGGGAATCCCTTGTTTCAAGACATGGCGTTAACGATAATTCAAATAACCACTTATTAACCTACAAGCAAAAGCCCATAGTTGCACTTTGGGGCGTAGGTTTTAATCGTACAGATAATTATGATTTAGATGATGTTCAAGAATTGATTAACTATTTTAAGAACGATGCAACGTATGGGGGCTGTGCTGTTTTATTAGGTGTGCCAAGAAGTTGGAGGACTTTAAACAGTGATGCCGTAAATGATACTCAATTACACACGGTTATTAGATCTGCTGATATTGTACATCCTTGGACACCTGGGAGGTATAATGATATTAGTGGTATAGATAGCCATAAGAGTAATATAATTGCGGACAAAGCATGGTGTGATGCCGAAAACTTATTATACATGCCTGTTGTTTTCCCAGGGTTTAGCTGGCAGAATCTAAAGAAAAGCCAAGACACGTATTCTAGTCTTAATAGCATTCCAAGGTTAAAAGGAGATTTTTTATGGAGACAATTATACAATGCAGTGGATGCTGGTGCCCAAACTATTTATGTTGCAATGTTTGATGAGATGGACGAAGGAACTTGTATTTTTAAAGTTGAAAATGACCCTCCGTCAAGTGAATTTACTCAATTTACAAACTATGAAGGTTTACCTAGTGATTATTATTTATGGCTCACAGGCAAAGGCGGTGAAGCTTTAAGAGGAGAAATTGCACTTACCATCAATCAACCGTCATATCAAAATTTACCAGAGATCACTGATTATTACGCGGATGAATTTGGGGATGACACTAATACAGGAACAAGCCCAGGAACAGCGGCTTCAACTGTTCATAGAGCTTACTCATTAGCAAACGACGGAAATACAATCAATATTTCTGGTACAGTAATACATAATTCAAAAATTTCAGTTCAAAAAAGCCTAAATTTTTTGGGGACAAATACTGCTACAATTTCACCAGACACGAATAAACAAGGTACAGACCGATTATTCCATATAAGTAAACCAAATCTTAATGTTTCTTTTTCAGATGTTACTTTTAAAGGAAACAAAGAATCATCAATTAATGGTGGAGCCATAAACATGAATGCAGATTCTAATTTAACATTTACCAATAGTATTTTTGATGATAATTCTACGGGGGGCGTTGACAAAGCTGGTGGAGGTTTGTTTTTTAGTGAAGGCAATGTCACTATTACAAACTCCATTTTTAAAAATAATTTATCGCGAGGAAATGGAGGGGCTATTAGCGGTTCTGGTGATGGAACATTAATCATAACGGGGTCTTTATTCATAAATAATACAGCTGCAAATAGTAATAAAACCGGCGGAAATGGAGATAAAGCTAATGGCGGTGCTATCAATGTTTTTGGAGATGGTCGAGAGGTCATAATGTCTGAAAATACATTTTATAATAACGAAGCGACGTTTCAAGGCGGCGGTTTGTATTTTGGAGGTTTAAATGCGACAAGCAGTTTAGAAAACATTACTGTTTTTGGGAACAAAGTTACCTTAACATCTTCAGAAACAGGAAGAGCTGGCGGAGTTAGAATTGTAGGAGACAGAAGTTTCGAGATTAAAAACGCCTTGCTATATGACAACCAATTAGGAGGTACCGAAAACCAAGAGTCTGATATAAATGTTGCTTCAGCAGTTGAATTAAACTTTATAAATTCATTATCAGGTAGTTCTGAAGGTTTAGGTTCCGATGATACGTATGGGTCATCTATAACAGATGCAATTTTAGTCTCTTCTAATTTACGTTTTAATGAAATATCTGGAAAAGTAGAATATGATGAAGCTCCTAATGGAGATGACACCCCTATAAATTTTGGAACTGATGGGAATGATGCTGGGGCTTGGAACTCATTACTTGTATTATCTGATGACGAGACTATAGGTTCTACAGATAATTTTGAAATTCATTTTTATAATGCGTCCAAAAGCATTAAGGTATTCTCTTCAAATAATTTACCATTAAACATAAAAATTTATACGATTAATGGGGCTAAGGTATTAGAGAAAAATACTAATCATCCTAAAGAACTTATAAATATCGCGCACTTAAAAACAGGTGTTTATATTCTAAATGCAGTGGAAAACGGCATCCGTTTTTCAAAAAAGTTTATTCTTTATTAATTCAAAATCAATGTAAAAATGTTTAAAAAAAACCTCTTCATTTTCTTAGTAAGTTTAGTTCACATTAGTGTGTGTTCTCAAAGTGAGATCATTGTTGAAAGTGATATTTTGGATATCAACAAGCAAGCACTAGCCTTTACATCGATTAGTATTATGTCTAAATCTATCGGAACTATCAGTAATGAAGAAGGGCGTTTTTCATTAAGATTAACGAAGGAAAATTTAAACGATACAATCACAATTTCTACACTTGGGTTTAAATCTTTTAAAATAAAGGTTCAAGATTTTATAGATCGAGACATCGAAGTTGTTACGCTTGAAGAAGACTTGGTGTCCCTTGATGAAATAGTCATACAAGATCCTTCATCTTATGCAAAATCTGCATTTAAAAAACTAAAAGAAACGACTTACAGTAAAGGACATCAGTTAAATATGTTATACCGTAGATTTTCTAATGAAAATAATATTTCAAGATTTTTAGTTGAACATTATGTAAAAGTATATGATAGAGGACCAACGTCCAGAGAATTTGGACCCATAGAAATTGTAGAAGCTAGAAAGTCTAACGATTATCGATTTGCGAAAAAGAAACAGAAATTTCATGCCATTAAAATGACTGCCAAACAAAATCCATTAAGAGCAGGAATTAGTGCTCGGAGTTACAAATGGAAGATTGTTGATGACACTTCATATGATGGCGAAGATGTGATTGTTTTGGAAGGAACAGATAAAAACAAAAAAAATAAGTGGATTAGATTATACATCGGTGCTGACACTAGTAACATTTATAAATTTGAAAAATCTGATTTAAATGCTGTATATATCTATAAAAAAACCAAAGATGGAACCATGGTGCTAAGCTACCACAACAGAGAATATGTGTTTCGGGAAAAGGTATCAGCACAAACAAAAAAGTTACTTAAACTCAAAGAAGATGAAATTAAATTATCATACAGACATGAAGCTATTGTTTTAGGTATTGAAACAGACAGAAAAAAAATAAGAGTGAGCGAAAATATTATTTTAGGTAAAGATATTGGAGATTATAACTTAAAATATGATCAAGAATTTTGGGAAACTGTCAGTTTACCGCCTAATTCTAAATTTTATATAGAAAGTTCCAAGCAATTAGAAAACATTTATGGAATTCCTATAGAAACCCAGTTTAAAAGAGTCAAAAAATAAACACAATTACTCCCTCAAACAAGCCTACATTTTAAAAAAACACATTTTTTACACAAATCGTAAAAGGTTAAGTAAAAATTAATGAAAAATTAATGAAAACACATTGATTTGTAAATGTTATTAAAGTAAGACATTCGTACAATCGATTAGATTAAACTGATCACCAAAATAAAATTAAACAACCAAACTTAAAATATGGAAAAAATAAAAATTATTTTATTGCTTATTCTTTTTCCTCTAATTGTTTTTTCACAAGAAAATAGCATCCAAGGAAATATAGCGGATAAAACCGGAGCGCCAATTCCTGGAGTTACCATTCTATTAGAAGGAACACAAACTGGATCTTCCTCAGATTTTGATGGTAACTACACCATAAATACACAAAATAAAACGGAAGGTGTTTTAGTCTTTAGTTATGTTGGCTTCACAACTGTAAAGATTAGTTTTGTTAAGGACAGCAAAACAATCAATACCGTACTTGAAGAATCTACAGAAGAATTGGATGAGATTGTCATTACAGCACTGGGTATAAAGCGCGATAAAAAATCACTTTCTTATTCTACCCAATCCGTAGATTCAGAAGACATGAAAGAGGCTCGATCTACAAACTTTTTAAATGCTCTAGCAGGAAAAGCTGCAGGTGTTCAAGTTGTTGGCTCCTCTACGCCTACTGGATCAACACGCGTTATTATTAGAGGCCTTACTTCTATCACAGGAGATAACCAACCTTTGTACATTGTGGATGGAATACCACTTGACAGCTCACCAGGAGATGGTGGCGTTTCCGTTTGGAATGGCGGCGATGATATCGATTTCGGAAGTCCTATCTCTACAATAAATCCGGACGATATAGAGTCTATTCAAGTTTTAAAAGGCGCAAATGCATCAGCACTTTATGGCTCAAGAGCGTCTAACGGTGTTATTATTATTACCACTAAAAAAGCCAAAAACAGTAAAGGGAAAATTAAAGTAAATATAAATTCGAATTTTTCTGTAATCTCAAATAGAGAATATCCTTACTATCAGTACGTCTATGGTGCAGGAGATAATGCTAGATTAACACCAAATGTTGGAAAATTAGATCAAACTACAGGGCTTCCTCTTGTTGGAGCGTTTAGAAGAGCATATGGAATGCCTTTTTTAGGACAACAAATTTTAGATTATAACGGAGAAGTTAGTACGTATCAACCCAACGTTGATAATGTTAAAGAACTCTATAAGGTAGGAACAGTGGCTACGAATACGTTATCATTTAGTAGAGCTACTGAAAAAAATACATTCCGTTTTTCATACTCTAGCACCTTAGGGGATCATGTTATCGATAGAATGGAAAGAGTCAATAGGAATAATGTTGCGGTACGATTCTCTCAGGAAATTTCAGACAAACTAAAAGTGAATACTAATTTAATGTATGTTAATCAAAGAGTAGACAATAGAATGTACAGAAATGGTAGTGAAAGAAACCCCGCCAACAACTATATGTACATCTTACCTAACATGTCTAAAGAAAATTTATTTCCATATAAAGACGAAGACAATAATGCCTTTAATTACGAAGGGCCATTTAATAATCCCTACTGGAATTTATATGAAAATACTAATCAAGATGTTACCAATAGAGTTGTTGCTAATGTGACTTTAAAATGGGACATTTTAAAAGATTTAAGCCTAAAAACAAGAATAAATGGAGTAGTAAACGATGTTGATCGATTTGAGTTTAACAATATAGGAGCCGCTTATGATCCAAATGGATTGTTCAGGGAAATTACTATTTTAAGAGAAAACAGGAATTATGAAGCGATCTTAAATTATACCAAAAAAATCAACAATCTTTCAATTGTTTCTCTTTTAGGGGCTAATAGATTCGATTTGAGAACAACAGGTACACGAAAAACTGCGATTTCACTTTTAGAGAGAGATGTCATGAGTTTATCAAATGGTGATGAATTTTCACCTGTAATACACCTCCCGAACAACAAAAGAATAAACTCTGTTTTTGGTTCATTATCTGTAGGTTTAGATGACACCTATTTTATAGATGTCACTGGAAGAAATGATTGGTCTTCTACCCTTCCTTCGGCTAACAACTCTTATTTTTATCCATCAATTGGTGGAACTGCAATATTTACCAAATTCTTACCTATAAATGACATCTTAACATTTGGAAAAATAAGAGCTTCATTTGCTCAAGTAGGAAATGATACGTCATTTGACAGAATAATCAATAATTATATTGAAGGTGGAAACTACAACAACACACAATGGTTGTCACTACAAAATCAACGAAAAAATTTAGAATTAAAACCAGAACTAACTTCCTCTACAGAATTTGGAATAGAAACTAAATTATTTAATAACAGAATTACTCTAGATGCTACGTATTATAAGTCATCAACAAATAATCAAATTGTTCCAGTACAAGTCACCCCGACCTCTGGATATCTTTCAAAAATTATTAATGCAGGAGAAATTCAAAATAAAGGGTTTGAATTTTTTATGTCCGCAAAAATATTTGACAGTAAATTTAAATGGAATACAACTCTAAATTGGTCGAAAAATGAATCTTTAGTTGTGTCTCTAGCCGATGGTGTGGATCGATTATTATTAAGAAATTTTTTCAATGTTGGTGTGTATGCGGAAGCCGGAGAGACCTTTGGAAATATTAGAGGTAATGCCCAAGCAAAAGATCCTGAAACAGGAACGCCTTTGGTGTTACCTAATGGAAGAGTACGTTGGGATGATGACCAATATCTAGGAAATGCACAAGCAGACTGGATTGGAAGTATGAGAAACTCTTTTTCCTACAAAGGGTTTAATTTAAACGTTTTAATTGACGTGAGAAAGGGTGGAGAGTTGTTTTCTGCCACAATGATTAAATCGGTAAATCATGGGATGCATGCAGAATCTTTGCAAGGAAGAGAAGAGTATTTACTCTCATCACTCATATTAGGAGAAAATAACAATGAAAGACAAGGAAGAGGTTTATTTGGTAATGATTATGCAGATGCTGAAAGAGCCAAAGGGGTGATTTATAAAGGAGCTGCCTTGGGTGTGGAAGATGCAGATGGTAATTGGGTCGCTGAAAGAGATGATGATGGTAATATTGTGTATTCTCAAAGATGGTTAAACCCACAGCTATATGGTTTTGATGGTGTTCAAGATCAGGGAAGATTTGTTTATGATGCGTCTTATGTTAAATTAAGAGAAATTGTTTTTGGCTATACGTTTCCTGCAGGAATGATTAAAAAAATTAAAGGTATAAAAAACCTTAAAATTTCAGTTGTTGGAAGAGATTTGTGGACAATTTACAGAAACACACCACAAGGAATCGATCCAGAAGCAGGCACAACATCTGGCAATGGACAAGGTCTAGAGTTTGGTTCATTTTTACCAACAAGGACTCTTGGTGTTAATTTAAAAATAGTATTTTAATTATGGAAAAAATGAATAAAAATAAAAACTACATCAATTTAAAATTATCGCTGTTAATAATTTTATTTTCGATGTCCTGTACAAATGATTTTGAGGAAATCAATACCAATGAGTTTATATTTAATGAAGCATCTCCAGAAGCTCTATTTACTGGCGTTGTAAAGAACACTTTAGACCTCGTTGGTGGTACTATGAATGATCAAATGTTCAATACGTATGCTAGTTTCTATGGTGGTAAAGGGGGACAGTTTAATAGGTATTTTTATACAGAACAAGCACTGGACCAATTCTGGAAAAGATTTTATGTGAATATTCTTAAAAATAATCAAGATATCATTGATAGTTATTCTAGTGATTCTAATTATAGTAATAGAGTCACAATTGCCAAAATATGGAAGAGCTATGTGTATTCAATTTTAGTATCTACATTTGGACCCGTACCTTATCAAGAGGCTTTACAGGGAAAAAACGCAGCTGCTTATAACTCTGAAGAATTAATTTATACCGATATTTTAGCTGAATTAAAATCTGCTTTTGAAAATTTAGATATTTCTGGAGACACGTTAGCACAAGATCCTATATTTAATGGAGACCTTACTAAATGGAAAAAATTTGCTAATTCACTGCGCTTAAAAATTGCACTTAGAATTTCAGAGGGGTTTCCTGCTTTAGCAGAACAACACGGATCAGATGCGATGGCAAATGAAGGAAGTTTAATTAGTTCAAACGATGAAAACGCTAGCATGAAATGGGGTTTAGAACAAGAAAACTGGTCTTTTAACTATTCAAGATATGTTTTTGTAGAAGCGAACGATGATGTTGTTCCTTTTATGAATTTACATTTTCTTTTAAATCTTAAAACGTATAAAGATCCAAGACTCTTTAAATTAGTAGAACCCTCTAACGATCCAATAACCATTACAGATGTCGTTTTTAGATCTGGATCTACTACAGAACAAATTACAGTAGAGTATGAACTCCCCTATTTTGGAAGACCTTTGGGAGGAAATGAAGGCGTAGAAGGTTGGAATCTAAATCAAAATGACAATATATTAAACGGATTAGCAAACAGAAGGTTTAGCAGACCTAAATTAGATGTATTCATGGCTGCAGATATGAGCTATAATATAATTACCTATTCTGAAATAAACTTCATCAAAGCAGAAGCACAATTAAAAGGTTGGGGTGGATCAAAGACTGGAGAAGAGTATTACTATGATGGGATAGAAGCTTCATTTCAACAGTATGGAGCAACAGGGTTCACTGACTATAAAAATAGAGCCGGAATACAATGGGGAACAACGAGTGTAGGAGACAGAGGCTTATTTGGGGTTGTTACAAGTGGTATTTCAAATGATCCCATAGACAAAATCACAAGACAGCGCTGGCTCGCTAGCTATAATCAAGGTCATGATATTTGGTGCATGCAGAAAAGAACGAGAACATTACCACTGATCGATCAATTTGCACCTGATGGCGCTACAGGTCTAGATTACGCACCTTTACCAGAAAGATTGGTTTACCCGCCTTTAAGTGAAGGCGGTCTAAACAATGCTGCTTACCAAGACGCAATTCTCAATTTGGGAGGAAATACACTTTACAACGAGTTACAAATGAACACATCCTATGACCCAATTCAATGGGAAACCCTAGTTCCTGAGCTTAACCAGGATTTTGGGACACATTTTTATGGCGATTCTGAAGATGATTTAATTGCTGAAGGCATAGACTACACAATAATTTAAGATTTATAAAATGAAAAAACTTAGCTATTTATTTTTAATGACATTTTTTTTAATTTCATTTTCATGTACTGAAGATGATGTAGTAACGGGTGAAGGTGGTATCTTAAACTATACCATTCCGATTGTCCCAGTAACTTCAGATTATATTGTAGGCGCACAATATTCTACTTTTGGAAGAAGAAATACCGTTCCTGAAGAACCTAGTATTGGAATTTACAATGGTAACATTGGGGATCCAGTTGTGTATGAACACCATGTAAATCAAGCACAAACTGCAGGAATAGATTTTTTCATTTTTAGATTTCGTTCTGCTAATAATCAAAACCAAAATAATGCCGATACTAGATTTATTGATGCTTTACAATCAGCACCCAATGCACAAGACGTGAATTTTGCTTTTTCCTATAATTTTGGAAATATGGGAATAAACAATAACAACCGTATTGAAGACAAAGGCTTGGTACAACGGTTTATTGATGATTTTAAATTAATGATTCCTTATTTTGACCAGCCTAACTACATGAAAACCGATGATAAAAACATAGTATACATGTTTAACAGCCACAATCTTCATTCCAATGATAATGCTGCTTTATATCAGCAAATGCGAGCTGAATTATCTGATCTGGGCATCGAACTGTATCTAATAGGGATGCAAAATGATTGGACGCCTACTTTAAGATTTGACTTTAGATTTATAGGCGGTGTAGATGCTGTGACTCACAACACCTATGCCACAATTAATGTGAATGCACATGATAGAATCGTAAACTTCAATAAATTCGTAGATATCGCTTGGGGATATCATAAAGAAACTTGGTTGGACTATAATATCGAATATATTCCCACAATTTCACCTTCTTTGAATTTAAAAATAATTAATTCTGGAAGTAATATACATGTATTTGATAAAGATGAAAATTGGTTTAGAGATTTTAGTAATATAGCCAGAAGAGCTGCTGGCGCTAATAAAATCGTTCTTATCGATTCCTTTAATGATTGGAATAGAGGAACTCAATTAGAATCCGCAGACACTTATGGAGAGGATTACCTTCAAATTTTAAGAGAAGAATTTAAAGTAAATTAATTCGTAAATGAATAGAGAATTAATTTTATACGTTACATTCATTAGTGTTTTTCTTTTGCACAGTTGTAAAAGCAGTACTAATAGTGATACCCTAACTAAAAAAAGTCTTCCACAAATAAACAACGCTATTGAAGGAAAAATCTTAGCGGGCTATCAAGGATGGTTTAATGCTAAAGGAGATGGTTCAAAATTAAATTGGAAACACTATGGGAATAACGCTAAATTTTATCCTGGAAGTGCTTCGATAGATTTTTGGCCAGAAATGGATGAAATTCAACAAAGCAATCAATATAAAACCGCTTTTAAATATAA
>ENA-OQVM01003702-OQVM01003702.1-marine-metagenome-genome-assembly--contig:-NODE-3702-length-16340-cov-6.822726_pt1 | contig 16340 bp, 15 predicted proteins | sample MGYA00237776_ERZ505498 | MGnify/ENA primary metagenome ERZ505498 (study PRJEB26159, sample SAMN06265151) | marine metagenome | isolation source: Helgoland LTER site | place: Germany:Helgoland, sampling... | reverse complement strand
GGTTCGAGCTTTTGAGTAATCAAAAGCCTAGATAAATGATAAGACTCGACAGAATCCGGCTTATGGCCTGCTTTTTTTATTCAAAAAAACTAAACGTATTGCTGCCATAATTCCGTGAAGACTCAAAATTTGGGTGATCATCCAATTTGTATTGTTTGGAATGTTCTACAACCAGTTGTCCATTTTCTTTCAACCAGTTTCCTTCGAACACTAAGGTAACAAGTTTCATAAACTCTTCTTCTGGAAGGTCATAGGGTGGATCTGCAAAGACCACGTCAAAACTCTGGTGTGGTTTTTTGAGGTAATCAAAAACATTTTTGCATACTACGGCAACATTCAAATCTAAATTCGTACTGGTTTCTTCAATGAAGCGTGTACAGTATTTGTTTTGATCAACTGCCACGATATCGTTTACACCTCTAGATCCAAATTCGTAACTGATGTTTCCTGTACCTGAAAATAAGTCCAGGATTCGAATTTCACTAAATTCAACCCAATTGGTTAGGATATTGAATAGGGCTTCTTTGGAACGATCGGTGGTAGGGCGAACTGGAAGCTTCTTGGGAGCTGTGATTCGCCTTCCTTTTAAGGAGCCTGAAATAATGCGCATTAGAGTGTTTTATTTTCTAAAAATGGAACTGGATGTTTTGTCTGACGGTTTTCGGATGGAGCATCTAGGAAAATAACATCGCTGTGATATTCTTGAACACCTTCATAGTATTCTTTGTAATGATCGTATGCTCCAAGGAACGCTAATTTAAAACCCTCTGGTTTCAAATAAAACTGTTCGGTTATGTAAAAAAGATAGTATAAAAATTCATCAACATGCTGTTGCTCAAAAGAATTGAAAAATAAAAGTTGAGCTCCTTGAAAGAGAAATAATTCAAATGCACCTTCTCTTAGGTGAACGAAGAGTTGCTTCTTTGGAGTTCCCATTGAGAAGTCCGTTAGTGGAGCTAGTACGGTAGTGGTGGCATGCTTTGCTTCTAGGGTAGGAAATAGCTCTTTTAGCACATTCCATTTTTTAACATCTCTTGGATAAACCACAGCCTGATTGTAGGACTCCAATACATCAAACACAACTTGTTGATTTGGTGCTAAGTTCAGTCCTTTGGATAAATAAAATGCAGCGTTTTCTTTTTCAAACAATTCTAACGGAACAATACTAGAAAGGCCATCCAAATGGATTAGCGACACTGTTTCAGAAATCAATTCTTCTTGGTCTAGAAAATCTGAAATTGCCTTAGGATCGATATTGTTAGAATCTTCTGTGGGGTAGAAGCATGATTTCTTTTGGGTACAAAAAGAAAATCCATCCCTGAGTACAAGGATGGATAATTCATTTGGTTGATGTTTTTTAGTTTTTAGGACCATCAAATATAGAAGGCCAGTTACCGTTTTCGCTTACGTCAGTTAATGAACCTAAGACAATGTCAGGACCATTTACACCGTCGACAGAAAATGTTTCGTTCTCTTGTTTTAACAAGTCTTTATTTTGATCGTGTAAAATCACGTTTTTCGAAACTTTAACTTCAAATACAGGAACACTATATCCATTCTTGTCAATGATATCTGCTTTGATTGAAAATGTTGCATCGATACCTTCTACGGGTACTTTACTCAAGTCAGCATAATCAGTCGAGTTGCGGAATAAGGAATCTTTCACTGGTATGAAACCAAGAGTGTCAACAACAATAACTTCTTTCAACATATCAATACGATATACTCTATCATATTCAAGATAAGAAGAATCACGTTTTTGGATTAAGGTGAAAATACCGTTATCAATAAAACTAACCAAGCTATCGAAATTGTCAGCATAAAAACCTTTAACGTCTTTGTGCGCAATCTCAGCTTTTCTAATTTCTTTAAGGCGAGAAATTACGTCAGCGTAACGCTCGTTCTTAGTTTCGTTAAAATTTATAGGGCCATTGATTGAATCGTATATTTTATAGCTAAAAAATACAATTAGAATCCAAAGTACAGCTTGTAATGCAATCTTCATTATTTTAATTTTTGTTGAAAACAAATCTACAATTTTTTTTTATTCATGAAAGTATTTAGGAAATGAATTATCTTCCCAAAAATTAATAATCACAAATGGATTCTTCAGAATTTAAAAAACTACTAAGTCAAAGATTCCCTTTTGTTGCTACTGATTCACAAAAATATTGGTTGGAATCGATTGTTGATTTTTTATACACACCCGATAAAAATATTTTGTATTTGCTTAAGGGTTATGCAGGAACAGGAAAGTCTACACTCATTGGACATCTTGTCAAGCTCCTCAGTATGGCCAATTACAAAGCTGTATTAATGGCGCCAACGGGGCGCGCAGCAAAAGTAATTGCTAATTATTCTGGTAAAAAAGCATTTACAATTCACAAGCAAATTTATTTCACCAGGACAGAAAAGGGTTCAGGAGTGCAGTTTGTGTTAAAACCCAATAAATACAGAAACACACTTTTCATTGTAGATGAAGCCTCTATGATTGGTGATGACCGCCAGAGTGCTAAGTTATTTGAAAACGGATCTTTATTAGATGATTTGATGCAGTATGTGGATGCAGGAACCAATTGTAAGTTACTGTTAGTAGGTGATCCTGCCCAGCTTCCTCCTGTTCACCTAACAATAAGCCCAGCTTTAGATGGGGAATACTTAGAAAACAAGTTCAATAAAGAGGTAATCGAATGGGAGTTGAAAGAAGTTGTTCGTCAGCAACAAGATTCCGGAATTTTAGCCAACGCTACCCAACTAAGATTGCAGATGAACGAAGAACATTTGGACTCATTTTTATTTGATCTTACCATTGCAAACGATGTACAGCGTTTGCAAGATGGGAATGAAATTCTAGAATTATTAGATGACGCACTTCGCAATGGTGGCTTAGAAGAAACAGTTTTTATAGTTCGATCGAACAAAAGAGCCAATTTATACAACCAGCAAATTAGAGGTAGGATTTTGTTTTTAGAAGCCGATTTGTCAGTTGGTGACCAGTTAATGGTTGTGAAGAATAATTATTTTTGGTTAGAACCGGAATCTGACCCTGGTTTTATTGCCAATGGAGATTTGGTGAAAGTACTCCGCATTTTTAGCCACCACGAATTGTATAATTTTAAATTTGCGAAAGTTGAAGTTCAGTTGGTCGATTACCCAGACGAAAAACCTTTTGAAACAGTTGTATTGTTAGATACCTTAAGTTCTGAAAGCCCTTCGTTGACTTATGAAGAAGGAAATCAGTTGTATCAGGCAGTTCAAGAAGATTACCAGCACCTCAGTACAAAATACAAACGTTTTTTAGCAGTAAAAAACAATCCCTACTTCAATGCTTTACAAGTTAAATACTCCTATGCCATTACCTGTCATAAGTCGCAAGGTGGCCAGTGGGAAAATGTTTTTATCGAGCAACCCTATTTACCCGACGGGCCCGATTTGAGTTACTTCAGATGGCTATACACCGCTTTGACTCGTGCGCAAACAAATTTATATTTAGTAGGGTTTCAGAACGATTTTTTCAAGAAATAATAACGATCTAAAGCCATATTTACACTTACACTTAGTATTTTTGAAACACATTAGCACTTTATGAAAATAATCGCTGTTATTCCAGCTCGTTACCAAGCTTCACGTTTTACGGGAAACTAATGCAGAAATTCGGAAAGACAACAGTAATTGAGCATACCTATCAAAATGTGGTAGCAACAGGCTTGTTTTCATAAGTGCTTGTTGCAACAGAGAGCGATGCAATCCAAAATAAAAATGGTTGTTAACCCTCAAGCAGCTATTGGAATAGACACCTCTGAGGACCAGAAAAAAGTAAAACAATTTTTAAATAACCTTTCTTAAGTACTATATTATGTTTCGTTTTTTCGCAAAATTAATATTAATTAAAATATTGAAATGGAAGGTGGTGGGGTCTTTTCCTCAGATTCCAAAGTTTGTTATTGCGGTATTTCCACATACCAGTAACTATGATTTTTTTGTTGGTATTTTTATCAGAAGTGTACTGAGAGAAGAAATTAATTATGTTGGAAAAAAAGAATTATTCAACCCTCTTACGTCTTGGTTTTTTAAAGGCTTGGGTGGGGCTCCTCTGAGTAGAGAAGGAAACCAAAATGTAGTCGAAAGCATTGTAAATATCTATAATAAAAGAAAAACGTTTCGATTAGCAATTGCTCCCGAAGGCACTAGAGAAAGGGTAGAAGAATGGAAAACGGGCTTTTATTATATAGCAAAAGGTGGAAAAGTTCCCATACTGTTGGTGGGGTTCGATTATTCAAAAAGGACAATACATTTTTATCCTTTATTTACTCCAACTGACGATATCAAAAAAGACTACAAGACTATGAAAAGTTATTTTGTAGGTATAAAGGGTAAAAATCCTGAAAACGGAATCCTCAATCTGTAAGATCTAAATTGTGGTAGACATTCATTACATCGTCGTCTTCCTCTATTTTTTCGAGTAATTTTTCAACTTCCTCTACTTGTTCAGCACTCAACTTTGTTAGCGTCTGTGGAATCCGTTCAAAGCCTGAAGATAAAATCTCAAAAGAGCGGTGCTCCAATTCTTTCTGAATTGCTCCAAATTGCTCAAAAGGACCGTAAAGTAAAACACCATCTTCGTCCGCAAATACTTCTTCAACACCAAAGTCAATGAATTCTAATTCCAATTCTTCTGGCTCTATGTTTTCAGGATTGATTCTAAAGTTACAAGTGCGATCGAACATGAATTCTACAGAACCCGATGTTCCCATATTTCCATTGGCTTTGTTGAAATAGCTTCTAACGTTGGCAACCGTTCTGTTGTTGTTGTCCGTTGCAGTCTCAACTAGAACAGCAATACCAAAGGGAGCATACCCTTCAAACAAAACCTCCTTATAGTTTTCTGTATTCTTATCCGATGCTTTTTTGATGGCACGCTCTACATTGTCTTTAGGCATGTTGGCCGCCTTGGCATTTTGAATAACAGCTCGAAGACGCGCATTATTGTCTGGATCTGGGCCTCCATCTTTTACAGCAATTACAATATCCTTTCCTATACGGGTAAAGGTTTTGGCCATTGCTGACCAACGTTTCATTTTTCTTGCTTTTCTAAATTCAAAGGCTCTTCCCATTTCAGTTTTTTTGTATTGTTACAAATATAAAAAAGTATTGCGCTTTGAGGAACCCCTTTAGGGTAAATATAAATCTTCTAAGATGGATTCATAAGAAACATGTAAATGGGGTGGGAGTTTGTTTTCTTTTGGGAGAGCTACCAAATATCGCATTTGATTGGTTGTGAAAATTTGTTTGAAAACTGCACCCTTGAGTTTCCTTCTAGAAACAATTCGTTTGATGAAGTCAAAATGGGTAATCAAGTCAGAACTTCCGAGGTGGAAAATTCCTGTCAATTTTTGATTGATGATGTAATGCACTTGTTGGCTCAGCTTTCTATCACTAGTTACATTTACAATGGTATTCGGGAAAACTTCAATGGGTATACCCGAAGCAACTTGTGCTTCTATTTCTTTTGTTCTAGGAGCGTTGGTTCCAAAAACCATAGGCAAGCGGGCAATGACATACTTACTCGGAGCTAAGTTCAATAAGATGTTTTCTATTTTTATTTTAAAACGCCCATAAGGACTTTCTGATAAAGTCTTGTCAAATTCATAAGAGGGGTAATGCTCAAAAGCATCAAACACATTGGTTGAAGAAATAAACATCAAGCGGCAATCGAAATTTTGTATGTAATCGACCAAGTGTTTGTGGCAGGCAACTTGGGCTTCAAATGGTCCTCTTAAACAAGAAATTATTAGTTGTGGTTTTACCTTTTTAACAACTGTTAAAACGTTGTCATCTTCGACGTTGTAATAAAAAAAATTCTTTTGTTTCGAAAAACGACTTGCACTACAATAGGTTCCAAAAAGGCTGAAGTACGGATACAATTCTCTATACAAACAGTTGCCTATAAAACCACTCCCACCAAGAATTAATATTTTTTTCAAAATGTAAATCGATTAGGCCTTATAAAAAGGTAAAGTGACTACGGTTGCTGCAAGTATTTTGTTGCGAACTTGAAGTTGTATTTTTGATCCAATAGTGCTATGTTCTTTAATAACATATCCTAATCCAATACCTTTTCCAAGGCTTGGTGCTTGGGTACCTGAAGTTACTCGGCCGATTGAGGTTCCTTCTGTATCAAAAAGCTCGTGTCCTGTTCTTGGTATTCCACGTTCTTGTAATTCAAATCCAACCAGACAGTTTGCATTTCCTTCTGTTTTTTCTTTTCCAAGGGCGACAGCATTGATGAAATTTGTTTGTGGGCGGGTTACCCATCCCAATCCTGCTTCAATTGGCGATTGGTCTTCGTTTATTTCGTTGCCATACAAACAATAGCCCATTTCAAGACGGAGTGTGTCCCGAGCTGCTAGGCCAATAGGAGCAATTCCGAACGCTTCTCCAGCTTTAAATACGGCATCCCAAACCTCTTGAACGTGAGTGGTGGGTATGTATAATTCTAACCCACCAGAACCAGTGTAACCTGTTGTGGCGATTAATATATCTTCTATACCTGCAAAAGCAGCAGTTTGATGAGCATAGAAAGAAAGTTTAGCTAATACGACGTCTGTTAAAGACTGCATTGCTTCAATTGCTTTAGGACCCTGTATAGCCAGTAAAGCGTATTCTTCAGATGCATTGCGAATTGTTGCGCCAAAAGCTTCATTTTGTTTGCTTACCCAATTCCAATCTTTTTCAATATTCGATGCATTGACAACCAATAAAAAGCGCTCTTCGGCCAATTGATAAACAATCAAATCGTCGACTACTCCACCAGTAGTATTAGGGAGGTAGTTGTATTGTGCTTTTCCAGGCACTAACTTTTCAATATCATTACTGCACAGGTGTTGAAGGAAAGAAAGTGCTTGAGCTCCCTCAACGAAAAATTCACCCATATGAGAAACATCAAAAACTCCAACTCCATCTCGAACGCAAAGATGTTCTTTAGTTACCCCTTCATATTGAACAGGCATTAAGAAACCTCCAAAAGAAACCATTTTTGCTCCTAATGCAATATGCGTATCGTAAAGTGTAGTTTTTAACATTCTATTTTAATTTATTGGTATATTTGAGCGTAAAGGTAAGTTGTTTTTAACTTATTTTAGATGCTCTAAACCAAAATCAATATGCATAAATTATTCCTATTTTATTTTCTGTTAACCTTTCTATGGTCACCACTTGTTGCTCAAGAAGCTGTTTTAACGCCTGAGTTTCATAAGTCAAAACGAGATGAATTACGTGCTAAAATGCCCGCAAATAGTGTTGCTGTTTTATTTTCCAATCCCGTACGAAATCGAGCAAATGATGTGGATTATGTGTATCATCCCGATCCAAATTTTTATTATTTGACAGGCTTTAAAGAGCCACAATCAGTTTTGATTGTTTATAAAAACCCACAACAAGATGAGCTGGGACAGTACGTTGATCAGCTTTTTGTACAAGAACGTGACGCTGCTAAAGAGCAGTGGAATGGTTATCGTTTGGGGGTAGAAGGAGCAGAAGCCTTGGGCGTTGATCGTGTATTGCTACGATCGGAGTTCATTAAGAACCAAGCCAACTTCACTTCTTTTGAAGAGGTTTTGATTTTTGAATTCGAAAACGATGTACGTGATGATAAGTCAGATCCATATGATCTGTATGATCTGCAACGAACGTTTAAGGAAAACATAAATTACCCACAAGATTTTAATCGTTTACGCCACCGCCTATTGAAAAGTATACGTACCGTTAGTAAAGAAGATGTAGAAACTCTCAAAAATGAAATTAAGTGGTATGCAGGCAGAAATGAATTTATTGCTGCTGATCCTGCAATTAAGAATTTTTTTGAATCCTCAACTTTAGAAGTTCCTGAGGACCTAAAAATGCAAGTAGCATTTCTTTTAAGAGACCAATATTTTGATGTTGAACTCTTAGGGCAGCTCCTTGGAGATCAACGAGAGGTAAAGACTGTTGAAGAAATAGCGTTGTTGAAGAAGGCAATTGGTATTTCGGTAGTTGGTCAACGCGAAGTAATGAAAGCCATGCGACCCGATATGTCTGAACGTGAAATTCAAGGTATTCACGAATTTGTATTTAAAAAATACGGTGCTGCCTACGAAGGATATCCATCCATAGTTGGTGCTGGGTCTAATGCTTGTGTGTTGCACTATATTGAGAACGATGATGTTGGTTTGGACTCTGATTTGATGTTGATGGATCTTGGTGCAGAATATGAAGGGTATACAGCCGATATTACCCGAACAATTCCAAAAGACGGAACATTTTCAGAGGAACAGAAACTAATATATCAAATTGTATATGATGCTCAAGAAGCCGGTATAGAAGCCGCAGTAATTGGGAGTACTTCAGGTCAAATTACACGTATTACGCAAGAAGTTGTTGCAAAAGGCTTGGTTCGTTTGGGAATCATAACAAAAGAAGACGAATTCAGAACCTATTACCCTCATGGTGCTGCTCATCATATTGGTTTGGACGTTCATGACTTGTCCAACTACGGACCTTTCAAAGCAGATGCTATCATTACTGTAGAACCGGGGATTTATGTTCCTAAAGACAGTCCCTGTGACACTAAATGGTGGGGTATAGGTATTCGTATTGAAGATGATGTTTTGATTACTGAAAATGGACCAATCAACTTGTCAGCAAACGCCCCGCGATCTTGGGAAGCCATTGAAGAGTTGATGAAAGAGTCCAGTCCTTTAGATCAGTTTCTCTTACCAGAATTAGAAAAATAATTTAGCGAAGCAAGAAATTTTTAAGCCCTTGATAATCTTGAATTTCGATACTTTCTTTGGTCTTAGAAAGAGTTTCTTTGAGTCGTTCTGGAATGTCAACCTTTATGTTTAAAGTATCTTCAACGGTATCTAGGAATTTTACAGGATGAGCCGTTTCTAAGAAAATCCCATACTTTTCTGGATGATCTTTGAGATACTCTTTTAGCCCCAAATAACCAACTGCCCCGTGCGGATCTGCTACATAGCCCGATATTTCATGAATCTCTTTTAGTGCTTCACGTGTTTCATCGTCTGTAAAGCTATAGCCCGAAAATGTCTCTTTTAAACTCTCGAAGTCATCGCCAAAGATTTTTAGAATGCGAATGAAATTAGAAGGATCTCCAACATCCATAGCATTTGATATCGTCGGAGAAGATTTTTTAGGGGTATATACTCCTGAAGATAAAAAATCTGGTACTACATCGTTAATGTTTGTACTTGCAATGAAATGGTCGATGGGTAACCCGATTTCACGTGCCATTAGGCCAGCGCAAATGTTTCCAAAATTTCCACTAGGAACAGAAACCACAAGTGGTTTATTAATTTTTTTAAGTGCTCTATAGGCGATGAAATAATAGAACATTTGTGGTAACCATCGGGCTACATTAATTGAATTGGCAGAAGTAAGTTGTTTGTGTTTTGTGATGTCTTCATCTAGAAATGCTGTTTTGACCATGTCTTGGCAATCGTCAAAAACACCATCTACTTCCAATGCAGTAATGTTTTGCCCTAGAGTTGTTAGTTGTTGTTCTTGAACTTCACTTACCTTTCCTTTTGGGTAAAGAATAACAACCTCAATTCCGGGTACGCCAAGAAATCCATTGGCAACGGCTCCGCCAGTATCTCCTGAGGTTGCAACAAGTACGGTTATCTTTTGAGAAGTATTCTCCCTATTGAAATAGCCGAGACAACGTGCCATAAAGCGTGCTCCAACATCCTTAAAAGCAAGGGTAGGGCCTTGAAACAATTCTAAAGTTCCCATTTGATTGGTAATGGGTACGATTGGAAAATCAAAATCTAAAGTTTCTTCAATGATTTTTCTCAACTCATTCTCAGGAATACTTCCCTCAACAAAAGGAGCAATCGCTTGAAAAGCAATTTCTGGAATAGATTCCTGCTCTATGTTTTCGAAGAAAGAATCGGGTAAACGGTGTATTTTTTCTGGAAAATATAAGCCTCTATCTGGAGCAATACCTCGAACTACAGCTTCTGGGAACTCTGCTGCTTTTGATTTTTTATTTAAACTGTTGTAAATCATTTGGAAGATATAATGTGAATCCCTTTTGGATTAATTTTAGAAATATGAAGTTCAAACTCAATATTGTATTTTAAAAACACTTGTTGCATGCATTCTCCTACTCGAATGGCGGTTTCTTTTCCTTTAGACAGGGCAAACATAGATGGTCCAGATCCAGAAATTCCACTTCCAAGTGCACCCGAATCGGTAGCTGCTTTTTTTAATTCTTGAAAGCCAGGAATCAATGCAGATCGATGCGGTTCAATAACAACATCTACAAGCGATCTTCCGATTAAATCATAGTCATCTGTGTATAGTCCGCTTACCAATGCGGCGAGGTTTCCCCATTGCTCAATTGCTTTTTCTAGCATAATGTTTTTCTTGAGAACAGCTCGAGCGTGCGAAGTTTTCAACTCAATTTTAGGATGCAAAATAGTTGTGTATAATTCTGAGGGACTAGGTAAGCCAATTATATCGATACTTTTTGAACATCGTACTAGAGTAAAGCCGCCTAATAAAACTGGAGCGACATTATCTGCATGTGGAGAGCCACTCGCAAGTTCTTCTCCTTTCATTGCAAACTTGATCAGTTCAGTCCGAGAAAAAGGTCTTCCTAAAAGTTCGTTGATTCCAAATACAGCTCCAGCTGAACTTGCTGCACTGCTTCCAATACCACTACCAGCTTTAATCTCTTTGATGATTTCTATTTCAAATCCAAAAGAACTCGGATGCGCCTCTAACAATGCCATACCTGCAACTCCGGCTACATTTTTCTGAGTTTCAAGAGGTAGGTTTTGACCTTCTATTTTAGTGATTCGAATACCTTTTTCGGTAGTTTTTCGGATCACCATTTCATCTCCAATTGGATCTAAACAAAAACCTAGAACGTCAAAACCACAGGAGACATTGGCGACACTAGCCGGACAGAAAATTTTAATTTCATTCATATTTTAACGTTTTCCAATTCTTATGATGTCTGCAAAAATCCCTGAAGCTGTTACTTCAGCACCAGCACCAGCCCCTTTGACAATCAGAGGTTGTTCTGTATAGCGATTGGTATAAAATAAGATGATATTATCACTCCCTTCAAGATTATAAAAGTCATGCCCTTCTGGAATTTCTTGTAGTCCCACTTTGGCAACTCCGTTTTCAAGTTGAGCAACGTATTTTAGGCGTGCGTTTTTAGAGCGCGCATCATCAAGAAGTTTCTCAAAATAATCTTTGTGGTCAATTAGAGAATCAAAAAAGGTTTCGTTATCTGGAGTATCTAAACACGCTTTTGGTAAAAAAGGCACATTCTCGATGTCTTTCAATTCAATTTTCAATCCGCTTTCACGTGCTAGAATAAGTATTTTCCGAGCTACATCGATACCGCTCAAATCAATTTTCGGGTCAGGTTCTGTGTAGCCCTCTTTTTGCGCTTGGACTACAACGTCTTTAAATAAAGTACCTTCTTTGAAGTTATTGAAAACAAAGTTTAAACTTCCGGAAAGCACAGCTTGAATTTTGACTACTTGATCCCCAGATGCAATTAGATTGTTAAGGGTGTCAATTATGGGTAATCCAGCGCCTACATTGGTTTCAAAAAGGAATGGGCTTCCATATTTACGTGACGACCGTTTCAAACTCATATAGTTTTCTAGGCTGTCCGCACATGCAATTTTATTACAGGTAACTACCCCGATGTTATTGTTCAAATATCGTTCGTATTCATATGCGATGCCTGCATTTGCAGTATTGTCTACAAAGATGCTGTTGCGTAAATTCAATCCTTTTGCATGTTCAAAGAACGCATTGATATCGGTGGGTTTTCCGTTTTCGAGAGCTGTACTCCATTGGTTGAGATCTAGTGCATCTTCGCCAAGAACCATGGTGCGCGAATTGGAGATTGCGATTACTCGAATTCGAAGTAGAAGATTGTCTTTTAAATATTGTTGTTGTTGTTGGATTTGTGATAGGAGTTTGCTACCAACATTTCCTACTCCAACAATGAATAAGTTTAGCTCTTTGATATCATTTTCAAAGAAGGTCTCATGCAAGGTGTTCAATGCTTTTTGAGTATCCTTTTTATTGATCATGATGGAAATATTACGTTCCGATGCTCCTTGTGCAATAGCACGAATATTGACGTTATTTGCCCCCAGAGAGCTGAACATTTTACCACTGATCCCTTGATGATTCTTCATGTTATCCCCAACAATGGCAATGTTTACAAGATCATTTTCAACTTTAGCAGGAGCAACCTTGTTCAATGAAATTTCAAAGGCAAATTCAGTGTCGATTACGAGTTTGGCTTCCGCATCATTATGATTCCTGACAGCAATACAGATGGAGTGTTCTGAAGATGCCTGTGTAATCATTATCACATTGATATGCGCAATAGACAAGGCTTCGAATAATCGTTTTGAGAACCCAGGAATTCCAACCATTCCACTCCCTTCAAGGCTGATTAAGCTAATCTGATCGATATGACTGATTCCCTTGACAACTACACCGTTTTGTTCTGAAGTACGATTGTCAATTAGCGTACCGTTATCTTCAGGGGCAAAGGTGTTTTTGATTCGAACGGGAATTTGTTTCTCTACCAAAGGTTGAAGCGTAGGAGGGAAGATAACCTTTGCTCCGAAATGAGACAACTCCATTGCTTCGAGGTAGGAAAGCTTTTCAATTGGAGTAGCTTGTTTAACTAATTTTGGGTTTGCGGTGTACATTCCACTTACATCGGTCCATATTTCAAGAACATCAGCGTTCAGCACATGGGCTAAAATAGCTGCTGAAAAATCACTGCCCTCTCGACCTAAAGTTGAGGTAAAGTTTTCTGAAGTACAACCAATAAAACCTTGAGTAACTGTATGTTTTTCTTTAATTTGATTATTGATAAAAGAAACAGTAGTTTTCCAATCTACTTTTGCATTTCTGTAAGCATTATCAGTTCTAATTAAATCACGAGCATCAAACCATTTATTAGCATACCCAATTTGACACAAGTAAGCACTCATAATTTTAGTTGAAAGAAACTCCCCAATAGACACTATTTGATCGTAATCATAGGCATATTCTTGATTTGGATCATCTTCCAAAATCCATTCAATCTCAACAAAAAGATTATTTACTTCATCATAAATAGCATGTTTCTCATCAAAAAGTTGTGATAAAATATTGTTATGAAAATCTTTAACATCTTGCAATTTTTCAATTGAATCATTAGATTTAGTAACATAGGACTCCACTACTTTTTCAAGCATATTAGTAACTTTTCCCATAGCCGAAAAAACTACTACTAATTTTTCTGCGTCATATGAAAGAAGAATATCTCCAACATTCTTAATGCTTTCTACATCTTTAATTGATGCCCCACCAAATTTAAATACTTTGTACATTACAGAATTAAAAATCTACCACAAAGTAAAGATTATTTTCTCATCAAATCCTTTAAATTTTTAGATATTTGCAATCAAATAACGTTCAAAATGAAGATTGCATTTTTAACATCTGGATGGTCTGCTAATCCAGGCGCAAGTTTATTAATCGCCTTCGCAGCACCTGTGTAGTTACCTTGTTTATAACGAGGGTCATTTAAAATACCATATGCCTTTTTGATTTCAGAAGATGAAAACTTTTTGCCACCTTTTTGAGGTCCCGAACCAGGTCCACCTTCAGTAGTATCTCTGTATTCTCTAGCCTCTTGTAAGGCTTGCCTCATAGTTTTTGTATAATTATTTGCCATTATAGTTCCTTTTTCATTCGTATTACCGCCTTCTCTAATTCATCTTCCCAGCGGTCTCCGTATCGTTTCTTATATTTATCTATTATTTTATCTTCATTTGCAAAATTATCGATATCTTTGCGTTCAATTACCTTATTTGCAAGTTTAAAACTTAATACTGGTTGTCCTGGCGTCATCGCCATCGTGTGTTGTGCATAATCTTGACCGATTTCGTAGACTTCATTTGCAGTTACAACACTCACCTGATTGAGGTCAAAGTACTCATCTGTACTGGCCATCTCGTTTTCTAGTGTTTCTAAGACACTAGGTTCGTTTTGTAGAGTCTTTTCTTCAAGTTCTTGTATGTCATATAGCCATGCCTTCTTGACTAGACCTTCGTTCTCATACGAAACATAGTTTGTGCCTCGTCTAACGATTGTGCCTGTAGAGCCATCAACATGTTCAACCATATCGCCGACATTGAATATTTTCTCTTGGTGATATTCTTCTCGTATATCATTGTTTAAGAAATCAGTAAACGATTCGTATCTCTCGTTGATACCCATACCTTTCTTAACTGCATCAAATAATTGTTTTGCATCTCTGTCAGAAAGATTTCTTGTCAGGCCTGTTTTGAAAGTTTTGTAATCATTGTTCTTTGCCATCTCACGCATCTTACTTGCACTCATGCCAGCAACACCTTCTGCATCAGGGTCTCTGTCGCCAGATGAAACAACTTTCACAGATTTGTAATTGTAGTCTTTACCATTATACTTGTCAGCAAGTTTTTGAAATTCATTGATACGGTCGCTACCAGCAATCATAATGATTTCGCCGTACATCTTGTCGTAGAATTTCAACACTTCCATAAATGTTCTTTGTGTACCACCAGCAGGTAAAATCTTGTTCTGAGGAAACATCTTCTTCATAAACTTAATCTTTGTTGCCTGGTCTAGTGGGTTCTTTCGTTTGTCGGTTGAGGCACTAGCATAAACAATGTGATTAGCACCGTTCTTTCTAGCTTGTGTTATCACTTCTTTCATAAGTTTATCATGCCCTATAGTAGGAGGGTTGAACCTACCGTATGCAAAAACTAATTTGCTAGACTTATCTAATGCCTCTCCAACCGGTCTATGACCGCTTTCTTCTTTTCGCAATGAATCTATCTCAGCATCAGTAACTTCGCCATCATCTAAAATTTTCTTACACTTTTTCAAGAATGTAAGATAATGGTATTTCTCTAACATTTTGTAGATTACATTTTTCGGCAATCTATTCTTAATACTAAATGTTTTAATCTGGTCTGGTGTCATATCTTTATCAAACGCATCTCGTCTTTCAGCGTCAGCGACATCACCTATATCGCTCAAATCTTGTATACTCTTTTCAATCTCGTTTAACTTAGATGTCAATCGTCTTTCTAAATCTTTTATTTCGCCTGGTTTTAGTTCAGATAATTCATCATAGTCGATTATATCTCTTTTCAATTCGCCTTTGACAACATCTATCTCTTGTACTTTTCTTTCAAAGTCTTTTAGATATAGATTCATATCAAACTTGAAATCATCTGGTCGTTTGACAAACTTCTGACCTTTAATATCAAAGACTGCATCAGCCTTAGCGTTCTGGTCATCATAGGTCTTTTTGTCTGTGATGAAATAGTAGTTGACAGGATGTTTTGTATTAGGTATTTCTTTACCTTGAATGTTGTCAGGGTTCTTAGCAGACAGATATTTTTTAGAAAGTCTTACTCTCTCATCTTCTCGTTTTTCAACAGGCACATCAAACAAAACATTGATGTCTAAGTCAGCATCATTTCTGTATCTGTGTGTAAGTATAGAGCCAATCAAAGTATATTTCAACACAGGATATTCTTTCTCGAAATCTGCCAACTGGTCCTCAATCATCTTAATGACAGATGGTTTGATTACAGGGTTAGATGTATCCTCTTTATCAAAGACCATAGGAGCATATGTGCTTCTAGGGATATCAATTATCGATTCTTTGAATGTGTGAAATGATTTCATTTATTTACTCTTTTTACTATATGCCTGTGCGCCAAAGAAAGCAGCGACAATACCAGCAACTGCAACAAAATATGTTGGTGCCATACTGCCTAATGTTTTCTGTGCTTCTGTTAAACCTGCCATAGAAGCAATTACTACTGCAAGAGGATATAACAATAACCCTGCCAATGCAAACCATGTCATCTTGCGTTGTGCATCTCTCATTGCATCTGCATCTTCAAGTTCTTTTCTTTTGAACTCTAAATACATTGCCTCTTCAGCCTCACTTACTTTACCATCGCCGTTAGTGTCTGCCGGATGGTGTGCAACTACCTTAACTTCTTTTTTAACTTCTTCTTCTGCCATTATCCTTTCACCCAATTTTTAGCCATGTTGAAATTTGCACGACTGAATTCTAATCTGTCTACAAGTTTAACAGCACCGCCTTGTTTAATTGCTACATATCCTTCAGGATTTGTAACTTTAAATCCGTTCTTTGTTCTTAGAAAAGAACCGATACTCTGTATATTATTTAGTTTCTTCATCAATACAGCCTTTGCAGACTGAAGTGTTATGTATGT
>ENA-OQVM01003691-OQVM01003691.1-marine-metagenome-genome-assembly--contig:-NODE-3691-length-16365-cov-3.803782_pt1 | contig 16365 bp, 14 predicted proteins | sample MGYA00237776_ERZ505498 | MGnify/ENA primary metagenome ERZ505498 (study PRJEB26159, sample SAMN06265151) | marine metagenome | isolation source: Helgoland LTER site | place: Germany:Helgoland, sampling... | reverse complement strand
GAAATAAAAACTCTCAATCTTATTTTGAACCACCATTAGAACTTATAAATATTGATTATTATCAAAATTTATTGATTAATGATATTTCTATTGACACAATTAAGCAACATCATGGTGTTATAGACACACTTGGCTTTATTATTAATAATACATTTGCTTACTGTACTGACGTTGTTTCTTTTCCAAAAGAGAGTTTTGAGTGTTTATATAAATTAAATACTATTATAATAACTGGATTAAGATCTACGCCTCATACTGCTCACGCTCATTTTGATCTTACTTTTAAATGGTTAGCTGACTTAAAGCCACGTGTTGCATATTTAACACATTTAAGCCCAGAGTCAGATCATGATACAGTAACAAAATTGTGTCCATCTGGCGTTTATCCAGCTTATGATGGATTAGTTATTAATATTTAGTTTACATAATATATATTATGCGACAAATGTATATTATTTATTTTACAATATATTATATCACCTACTACGCTTATTATAATTAACAAACTTACATAATCATATAACAACTAATAAAAACAATAAGTTATTAAATTTAACTAATGTTAAAATTGATTAAAAAATTAAAAATATCTAATAAATTGTGTCTTATAAATTTATAATATAATCTGAATATAATTTAATTTAGATGGAGATATTAATGTCTATAAAGCCTTATGGTTCAACTTCAGGAAGAAAACATGGAAAACCAGGAATAGAGATAAGACCTTCTTCTAAAACTGTAGATGCCCATTGTCATCTTCATGTTCAAGAAGCAGCAGACCTCGTCCAAGGAATATTTGACCAACAAGATATCCCTGCTTTTAGACATGCAAACCAAATTACCACAAATCAAAATATTCAGCAGGTTAAAGATAGATTTATGGATTTAACTAATGTTGAAACAAGATTAAAAAAAATGGACTCACAAGGCATTGATCTACAAGTTTTGATACCTGTTCCCTTTCAGCATTATTGTAATATAAAAAGTGAAGTTGCATTCAAAGCTATAGAAACTATTAATAACAAACTTTCAGAAACAGCTAATAATCGAAAAGATAGGTTTGTTGCATTAGGAACTCTTCCAATGCAGAACGGTGATATTGCTGTCAAAGAAATGGAAAGATGTGTAAATGAACTTGATATTAGAGGCTTTCAGATTATTACATTTCAAGACGGGAAAGAGTTATCACACCCTTCTTATGATGGTATTTGGGAAACAGCTACAAAGTTAGATATCCCTATTTTTCTTCATCCTAATGGTTATCCAGAAGGAGAAAGATTAAAAGATCATTATTTCATTAACATAATTGGCAACCCCATGGACACCACTGCTGCTCTTCACCATTTAATTTTTGATGGGACAATGGAAAAAAATCCAAATTTAAAAATCTTTGTTGCCCATGGTGGTGGTTATCTACCGGCATATTCAGCTAGAATTGATCACGCCTGGGGAGCCAGGCCTGACTGTAGAGGCAACAATCTCAAGCATAAGCCATCTGACTACCTAAAAAGAATGTATTTTGATACTGTTGTATTTTCATTTGACCAACTAAAATATCTTGTAGATAAATATGGAGCTGATCATATAATTATGGGTACTGATTATCCCTATGATATGGCTGAAGATGATCCTATAGAACATGTTATGGGAACTGAAGGGCTTTCAAAAGATCAAATTGAAATGATTACTGGTAGCAATGCTTGCTCATTATTCAAAATAAAGTAAGAAGTTTATATTGAAAGAAACTCTAATTATAGCCGGTTATCAAGGCTCTGATTCAATACACACCAAATCAGTTGAATATTTTATTGATGAATTAAGTAGTGAATTCATTACTGATTTTATAATGGATATCACAAATGATGGAGACAAAGCCTCAAGTTTAATCGAGAAGACACAACTAGGAGAAATACACGCTTCATACTTATTATCTAGTTATTTTGAGAAAATATTGCCAGAAATCCAAATTTTAGACTTACCTTATTTATTCAATAACAGAAATGAAGCATATAACTCATTAAAATCAGATTTATTCAATTATATAGATAATAAGTTAAAAATTAAAAATTTAAAACTATTAGGTTTTTGGGACAATGGTATTAGACATATAAGTTCTAAAATAAAATTAATAAAAAATCTTTCTGATTGCAAAGGACAAGTAATACGAACCACCCCTAGCCCTCTTCATATAGAAATTTTTAGAAAATTAGGATTTATACCAAAACCTCTAGACGTAAGAGATTTTAAATTAGCTGTAGAAAAAAATGATATAGATGCACAAGAAAATCCTTTAACTAATTACTGGAATTTTGGGGTATATAAAAAACAGGAATTCGTTTCTTTAACATCACATATTTTTGGGTTTTGTTTATTTGTAATTAATGATGATTATTTCAATAAATTGTCAGATTTAAACAAGAAACTCTTAATTAAAAAATCTAAAGAAACAACTAAATTTCAGAGAAAGTTAGCGATTAGTGAAGATGATATCTTAATAAAGAAAATAAAGTCAAAAAACATTAAAATTGAAAATATTGACAAAGATTGTTTAGAGGATTTTAAAAAAGCAACAAATAATTTTCATGAAAATTACTTTCAAACTTACCCTCATATGAAAGAGTATATTAAAATTTAATAAATATTTTATTTTACAGGCCTTAAGAAATCAAAATCAGCCCCTTTATCTGCTTGAAGCACGCTTTCATGGAATATTTTATCGTAACCCCTTCTTTTAATTTCTGTATTACTTTTTTTGCTCTTTTTTCTGATTGCTATTTCTTCATCAGATAATTTAAGTTCTAATAATCTTTGTTTAACATCTAATTTTATAATATCGCCACTCTTTACGATGTCTAAAGTTCCACCAGCGGCAGCCTCTGGACAGACATGCAAAATAATTGTTCCTGCCGCAGTTCCACTCATTCTTCCATCAGAAATCCTTACCATGTCCTTAACGCCTTGCTTAGCTAATTTTTTAGGAATAGGTATTAAGCCTGCCTCAGGCATGCCTGGTGCTCCTATTGGTCCAATATTTTTCAGGAGAAGAATACTGTCTTTAGTAACATTTAAATCATCACTATCAATTCTATTTGCTAAATCTTCAAGATTCTCAAACACCTCAACAACACCTTCATGAGCTAACAATTCTTTACTTGCTGCTGATTGTTTAATTATAGCCGATCTTGGAGCAAGATTTCCTTTTAATACTGCTATACTACCCTTATCAAAAATAGGATTTTCAACTTTTCTTATAACTTCTTGCTTCCAATTATATTTGTTTTTATCAATAATTTCTTTGATAGTTTCGCCCGTGACTGTAATAGCATCTAAATAAAGATAATCTTTTAATTCATTTAAAATTCTAGGAAGCCCTCCTGATTTAAACAAATCTTCCATATAACCAGAACCAGACGGCTTTAAGTCAACAATCATGGGTGTGTCTTTTGTCATTTTATCAAATTCATTAAGATCAATGTCTATCCCAAGCCTGCCAGCCATAGCTGTCAAATGAACTATTCCATTAGTTGATCCCCCAATTGCAGACAAAACAGTCAATGCATTTTTGAAATTTTTTAAAGTTAAGAAACTTTTTGGGTTAAATGATTTGCTGGCTATTTCAACAGCCACTTTACCAGTTTCCTCTGCAATTCTTTTTCGTTCAGCAGAAACGGCTGGTGCTGAAGCCCCATTTGATATCATCATGCCAAGAGCTTCAGTAATTAGTGCCATTGTACTAGCAGTGCCCATTACACCACATGTTCCAACAGTAGGAACTAACTGATTATTAACTTCATTAATTTCAGCAAGATCTATTTCTTCTGCTCTGAATTTTGCCCAATAACCTCTACAATCAGTACAAGCCCCTACTCTCTCTCCTCTATGAGAGCCAGTGAGCATAGGTCCAGTAACTAGTTGTATAGCAGGAATGTTTGCGCTAAACGCACCCATTAATTGAGCGGGTACTGTTTTATCACATCCGCCTATTAAAACACATGCATCCATTGGCTGAGCTTTCATCATTTCTTCTGTATCAATTGACATCAAGTTTCTTAAATACATAGACGTTGGATAAGCAAAAGATTCATGAATACTTATTGTAGGAAATTCTAATGGTATGGCACCTGAAGATAATATCCCAGCTTTCACACTTTTTATTAAATCTGGCACATTTCCGTGGCACGGATTATAGTCACTATAAGTGTTAGTTATTCCTATAATTGGCTTATTAAGCATCTCTTCTGAATAACCCATCCCTTTGATGAAGGCCTTTCTCAAAAAAATTGAAAACTCACTATCCCCATAGTTGGTGAGATTCTTATACATACCTGAGTTTTTTTTGGTCATCTCAATAGATCCTTAATAAATTTTTGATAAATATGTAGATAAATTAATTTAGTAATTCTTTCGTAATATTATCCTTGGTAAATGGCAATGTTTTTATTCTTTGACCAAGGGCATTACAAAGTGCATTTGAAATTGCGGCTCCAGTGGGTCCTGCTACTACCTCACCTACACCTAAATAAGCACAACCTTTTTGGTCAATTATACTTGTAGTAAAAATAGGGATATTATCAAAACCTATAATTTTATAACTATCCCAATCTTTAGAAATTATTTCTTTTGAGTCAAAAATCACTTCTTCATATAAAGTCCAACTGGCTGCTTGAATAAATCCACCTTCTACCTGCGCTTTTATGCCATCTTCATAAGCAATTTCTCCAGCATCTACAGATATCCAAGCATGATTTAATTTAATTTCTAAATCATCGGTAACATTTAATTCTACGCCTACTGCACAATATGCCGCAGAATTTTTATATCTTGAAAACGCTATGCCTCTAAAGCTATCTTCTTTAGGTTTAAAAAAGTCCATTTCTTTTTTTAGGCTCTTAAGAACAGCAATGGCACGCTCATCATCTAAATGATTTATTCTAATGTCAAAAGGATCTATATTTTTAATTGATGCCAAATCATTTAAAAAACTTTCAGATGCTGTTATATTAGCGAAAGCGCCTAAAGTCCTTAATGCAGATGTCCTCAATGGCAAATCGTGAACTAAGTTTTTTACTAATCTATTTTCTTTGAAATTATATATTGGATCTAAATTTCTATGTATACCCATATGAGCAGATGTTTTAGGTTTTGATTTTGTTTTTACAAAATTATTAGTTAAAAATTTATAACTTATGAAATTATTTAATTCTATATCTGATGGTCTTGACAAATATGTATCCGAATAAGCCTCATTTGACCAATAAACAATTTCTCCATCATCATTAATAGCTCCAAAAACTTTATTTAAAGATGCGCTTCCATAAGGCTCCCACGAATGTTCATCTTCACGTGTCCATTTTAACAAGATATAACGCTCAGGATACCCCTTTGCGATCACAGATGCTTCAAATGCCACGTCATCAGCACCATTATGACCATAGCAACCTGAGCCAGGCATAAATTTCAAAGTGACAAGATTTGGATCAATATCAAAATACTTGCTAATAGAGTGTTTTAGAGCAAAGATTGATTGGCTATGTGAAAATACAGTAAATTCTTTGTCATTATAAATAGCACAACTGGCAGATGGCCCTATAGGTCCATGCATTAAATAACTTTTTTTAAAGATCGTTGATAATGATTTAATTTTTGGATCATCAAAAGATTTTTTTTCTGGTATCTCTTCATAAAAAGCCTCTCCTCCAGATTTAACTAACAATGATTCCTTTTCATGTTTTTCAAGAGAACTAAATACATTATTATTAGATAATTGCTGTTTTTCTTCCCAAAAAATATTGTTTTTAGCAATTTCCAAGAATTTGATAACCAAAAATTCATCAAGCGACAGAATTGCAACGAAAGAGCCTTTAACAAAAAGTTCAATCTCATTTTCAACAAGTCTTTTTTTAAAGTCTTCATTTATTTTGATTAATTTGCAGTGATAAGAAGGAGGTCTTACTATTCTAGCATGTAACATTTTAGGGAAATTAATATCATGAACATATTTATATTTTCCTGTAACGATTTCATTGATGGTTTTTAATTCTATTTTTTGATTATTTTCATAATTAATTTTTTTAAGAGAGTTCTCATCAAAAATTTCAGGAATAATGACTTCTCTAAACTCATCAGTTTTAGAAAAATCCCAATAAGAAATAGTTTTGTTAGAATTCTTATCTTTAATAACTCCATTTTCAAAAAGAATATCTTCATTTTTAATTTTAAGATTTTCTAATGCATAATTTAAAAATTTTATTTTAAGAGCAATAGAAGCAGCCTTAATAGCAGATCCTGAATTTGCAACAGATAGACTACTTGCAGTAATACCTTCATTAGGTGAAATATCAGTGCTTAATTTAATAATTTCTATTTGATCATATTTAATTTCAGTGATTTTAGAGGTAATTAATGCCAGTGTAGAGCTAATATGCTGTCCTATATCAATTTTACCAGAGTAAACTTTTAAAATTCCAGGATTACTGAAATCAAACCAATGACTTAATTTGTTGTAGGTATTAATACTAGGGCCGCTATTAAATTGATTCATTATATTAGTAAACCTAATTTTCTATTAAACTATCAATGGCCCTTAACACCACAGAATGAGAACCGCAACGGCACAAATGACCATCTAAAGCGTTTTGAACTTCTTGAGACGATGGGTTTTTGTTTTTATCAAAAAGTGCTGTAACACTGATTATAATTCCACTTGTACAATAACCACATTGAGCTGCGTTAAATTTTCTAAAAGCCTCTTGCACATGATTTAATTCACTTTCAATTTGCAGCCCTTCAACAGTGATAATTTCTTTTTTTTCGCATTCAATTGCTAATAAATTACATGAAAGTTTTTTTTCACCATCGATAATAACAGCGCAACTACCACATTGTTCAAGGCCACAACCAAGTTTAGTGCCGGTTAATCCAAAATCATCTCTGATGACATAAATAAGTGGTTTGTCATTGTGAATATTTATCTTCTTAGATAATCCATTTATATTTAATTCACATTCAACTTTTGACATAACAAACCTTGAGAATATTTATTAATTAATTAACTGAATAAATATGTATAAATAATTGTTATTTAACAATATTCATAATATTTTATTTTGCCTTTTATTTCATCTTGCAGTCCAGCCACCATCTACAAGTATACTTGAACCTGTCATTAAAGAAGAAGCTTCAGAGGCCAAAAATACAAATGGACCCATCAAGTCAGTTACTTCACCTAATCTACCAATAGGTATCATTCCAATAGTTTCTTTTTTAAAGTCTTCATCTTTTAAAAATGGTTCAGTCATTGGGGTTTGAATAAAGGTAGGACAGATTGCATTAACTCTTATACCATCCGGCCCTAATTCAATTGCTAATGATTTTGTAAAACCTTCAATGGCAAACTTACTTGAACAATATGTAGTTCTATTAGGCCCACCTACATGCCCCATCTGTGAAGAAACATTAATTATAGAACCCTTTATATTACTATCTAACATTTTCTTAACTACTAATTTTGTTAGACTTATTACAGATCTTACATTTAAAGACATCACATAATCAAAATCTTCTATTTTTGTATCTATTAGTTTTGCTGGCCTATTAGTGCCTGCATTATTTATAAGTATATCAAAAGGCTCAGCATTATTTATAAAGCTTGATACCTCATCTTCATTATTGACATCCAATACTTCATAAGAACCTTTAAAGCCTTGGTTGTTTATGTGATCCGTTAAATCTTTTAATTCTTTTTCTGTTCTAGAAACCAAAGTAACGTTTGCACCAGATTCTGCTAAAGCAATAGACGCGCCCATTCCAATTCCTCGACCAGCTCCAGTAACTAAAGCTCTTTTTCCATCCAATCTAAAACTAGGTAATTTAGGGTAATTCATAATGATCTCCTATTCTGCTGAGGCATATGGCTTGATATTTCTTCCACCATATCTTCTAACTCTAATATTTGCTTGTTCACCATGGCCTGAAAAACCTTCTAGCGCACATAATCGTGAACAGTATTCTCCAACGAGAGCAGATGCTTCATCAGTTAACACTTTTTGATATGTACAAGTTTTTAAAAATTTACCAACCCATAAACCACCTGTATATCTTGCGGCTTTTTTAGTTGGTAAAGTATGATTTGTTCCAATTACTTTATCACCAAAAGCTACATTTGTTCTAGCTCCTAAAAACAAAGCTCCGTAATTAGTCATATTTTTATGAAAATAATCAGGATCTTTTGTCATTACTTGAACGTGTTCAAATGCTAAATCGTCAGCAACATTTACCATTTCATCTATATCGTCACAAACAATAACCTGACCATATTCATTCCAAGATTCCGAAGCGATGTGAGCTGTAGGTAATATTTTTAATTGTCTTTCAACTTCTTCAATTGTATCTAATGCTAATTTATTTGATGTTGTTAACAATATTGCTGGGCTTGTTGGACCGTGTTCAGCTTGACCTAAAAGATCAATAGCACAAATTTCAGGATCAGACGTTTCATCAGCAATTATTAAAGTTTCTGTAGGTCCTGCAAACAAGTCTATACCAACACGCCCAAATAATTGTCTTTTAGCTTCTGCCACAAACATATTTCCAGGGCCAACAAGCATATCAACACCTTTTATTGATTCAGTTCCAATGGCCATCGCTGCAACTGCCTGAATTCCTCCAAGACATAGTATTTGATCTGCGCCTCCCATATGCATTGCAGCCACAATTGCTGGATGGGGCTTGCCTTCTTGAGGTGGCGCTGATGCCATAATATTTTTAACCCCAGCTACTTTAGCAGTTAAAACTGACATATGTGCAGACGCAACCATAGGATATTTTCCACCAGGAACATAACAACCAACAGCATTCATTGGAATATTTTTATGACCTAACACAACGCCAGGTAAAGTTTCAACTTCTACGTCTTTAATTGATTCTAATTGTTTTGTTGCAAAATTACGAACTTGAGTTTGAGCAAATTTAATATCTTCTATATCTCTTTTGTCTACTTTACTTATTGCGTTTTCGATCTCTTGTTCAGTTAATACAAAATTTTCAGGTTCATAATTATCAAACTTTTTAGATAACTCCCTAACTGCAGCGTCCCCTCTATTGCTGACATCAGAAAGAATGTCTTCTACAGTTTTTCGAACTTCAGCATCTGCATCAATTATTTCATTCTCAGATTTACCTTCTTTTAACCACTTGGCCATTGTACCCTCATAATATTAATATTAGTTTTTGATGTTATAATTATTTTAAATATTTTCAATTAAGAAATTTTTCCATTCCAAAAAGTTAATGGATCCATATTTGAAATACCATATGAAGTTACTTTACCTAGTAATATCTTATGGTCGCCTCCTTCATAATCATTCCACTTAGTGCAATCAAACCAAGCAAGAGTATCATTAATTAAAGGAAATCCATTTTCACTTAATTTCCAATTAATATTTTCAAATTTATCATTTAACGGTGAAGCAAAATGATTACAAAGTTTAACTTGATCTTTTGATAAGATATTTACAGCATATCCATTTGCATCCAAAAACAAAGAATAACTAGGTTGTTTCTTAGCTATACTCCATAGCACAAGAGGAGGATCAAGAGAAACTGAAGAAAAACTATTAACCGTCATTCCAATAGGTTTATTTTCTTTATCAATAGCTGTTACAACGGTTATTCCAGTTGGGAACATCCCAAATGCTTTTCTCAAATCTTTGTTATTTTGTGTATTCATTTAACCTAAACTCTTTAAGATTTTATTAAATTTTATAAATTAATTTCTTGTTAACATATTTTAGTGTATAAGAAGTAATTATTTATTTATATGATTTATATCAACTTAACTGATAAATAGAGAAGTTCAATGTCAATTTCTATTAAGCAATTAAAGGCATATGTCGCAGTTGTAGAAGAAAATTCATTCAGTTTAGCTGCAGAAAGACTAAACGCAACTCAATCAGGAATGTCTATGTTAGTTCAAAATCTTGAACTTAGTATTGGTAAAAAGTTAATTAATAGAGCTCCAGGTAAAATGTTATTAACTGATAGTGGAAAAAAATTTTATAACGATTCACTTGAAATATTAAGCTTAATGGAAAAAGCAGTTATTGAAGCAAAAACAGATACAAAAGAAATATCAGGTGTCTGTAATTGTGGATTAATGCCTACATTTACAAGATCTGCTCTTCCATCTACTTTATCAAAGTTTTTAGATGAATTTCCAAAAGTTGATATAAAAGTAACAGAAGCTTATTCAGGCGTTTTAGAAGAAATGGTAAGATCAAATAAATTAGATTTTGCTATTGTTCCCTCTATTAAAAATACAACCGGGTTAAAAGTTGAGTTTATATCAAGCGACTTAAACTTTCTTGTGACAAAAAAAACATCCAATTTCAAACATTTAGAGCCAATAGTATTATCTAAACAAGAAAATATAAAAATAATCGTTCCTGGTCCTGATAACTCAAGAAGAATTGCATTAAATGAATATTTTACAACTCACAATGTTAATATTTTAAAAACATTGGAAATGGATGGAATGATAGGAACTTTAGAACTTATTGCCTCTAGCGATTGGTGTTCTGTGTTACCTGCTGTTTTATGTGATTTAGATTTAGATGGTAGTATAAGAACTTTATCACCCTTAATCTCTCCAAACTTTACTACAGAATACGTGCTTATTACCTCTGCAAGCAAAGAATTAAACCCAATTAGTAAATTATTTAGTGAAAAAATTTCAAAAGAAATAAAAATAATTTCGTCAAAAATGAATAATGATTTAGCTACTTAACTTAAATCATGTAAAATGATTTATATTATACAATTTTATGATTTGATAAGAAATGAACTCACTTTAAAGTAAAAAAGTAATATTAGATGGGGATAATATTGTTTAATTTTTTAAAAAAAACACCAGAATTATTACAATCTATAGCAGCTGTTTGGCTCATTTTAGTTGCCTTGACAATTTTTGCAGAAGTAGCTTTTAGAAACTTAGGTATTTTTCTTGGAGCCGATCAAGTTGTTCAAAACTCAGTCCCTGCAATTGTTTTCCTTCAAGTTCCATTTGCTATAGCTTCTGGAACAATGTTGAGAACAACTTTAATTTATGATTTTTTTAAAAGTAGAGGAAAAAAAATAATCAACATTATTTCTTATTCAATCGGAATAATGCTCTTTGTTGGCATAGCTGTAGGTGGCTGGACTGATATGATTAAAGGTTGGGAAATAAAAGAATACCAAGGTATTGGTGCCATTGAATTCCCTGTATACCCAATCAGAACTGTTATAATATTTTGTTCTATTATTGTTGTATTTATTTACATATCTCTAATAACCAAAACATTTTTATCCAAAAACAAATAAAAGTTAAAAGGAAAGATTACATTGGGAATTGATTTAGATACATTAATGATTTTAACACTGATAGGCATGTTGCTTGCTATTTTTTCCGGTGTTCATATTGCACTTGCACTTGGTGCCACGGCAATGATTGGAACTTATTTCATTTTTGAAGACTTATATATGGCAGCCAGTCAAGTTGGCGGTGCAGCATATGAATTAATTCGAGACCACATTTTTATGACAATTCCATTATTTGTTCTCATGGGTGACTTTTTATCAAGAAGCGGAGCTGCTGGAGATCTGTATACATTAATAAATAAAGGCCTTAAAGGTGTTCCAGGTAGACTAGGTGTTGCTACAGTTACTGGCAATGCCGCTTTTGCAGCAGTTACAGGAACTTCTATAGCATCAGCAGCTGCATTTTCTAGAATAGCATGGCCTGAAATGAAAAAAGCTGGATATGACCCAAGACTTGCAGCCGGATCAATTGCTGGTAGCGCATGTCTCGGAATGTTAATACCACCAAGTGTATTGCTTATAGTATGGGGTATTATAACTGAAGACTCTATAGGTAAACTTTTTGTTGCTGGAGTTATTCCTGGTATAATCTTATCTTTAATGTTTGCTTTTTATAATCTGTCAAAAGCGGTTATTAATCCTAAGTTAGCTCCAGAACCAGACAGTATTGGAGACACTGCAAAAATTAGTAGCAAACAATTTTTATCTGGCATGTCAATTATTGGCTTAATTATTGTTGTATTAGGAGGTATTTGGGGAGGTATCTTCACCCCTACAGAAGCAGCTGGTATGGGAGCTTTAGCTAGCTTTGCCATAGCTCTTTTTAAAGGTATGAGGTGGAAAGGTATAGTGGAGTCAGTTATTGATGCTGGAAAAACTTCTGCTCCAATAATGATACTTTTAATAACCGCTGGTATGTATTCACGATTTTTATCTTTATCTGATATTGACTCAGTCATCGTAGACGCTATGACATCATTTGGATTAAATGATACTATGATTTTAGTCATGATGGTTGTGATTTGGCTTATTCTAGGTATGCTTTTAGACTCTATATCTATAATATTATTAACTGTGCCCTTATTTATTTTAATGGCTGGGGACATGAATCCTTATGCATTTGCAATTTTTGGTATCTTAGCTATAGAAGCAGGTTTACTTACGCCTCCTTTTGGGCTTATAGTTTATACAGTTAAAGGTGTTTTAGCGGCTGGTGGAGACAATGTGTCTCTTGGATTGATATTTAAGGGTTCTATTCCTTATTGGATAATGATGCTAATAGTCATGTTACTGGTAGCTTTTTTCCCTGAAATAGCAAGCTGGCCTACACAATTTGTTTAGTAAAAACATGGGGTTAAATACTAAACTTAACACTGCCTAAGGAGGAAATTATGATTAGGTATTTTAAAAAAGCTATACCATTAAGTATTATAGCAACAGGTATAATGGCATCAGCATCTTTTGCAGATACATTTACTTTAAGAGTTGGGTCTGGACACCCTTCTAAGCCGACTGCATATGTTACCAATATGGAAAAAGTATTGGTACCAAATATTAAAAAGAGAGTGGCTGCTGAAACTAACCATAAAGTTAGAATTATAGAGGCCTATGCAGGTAAGATAGCTAAAGTTCACGAAACATTAGAAGCTGTAGAAAAAGGTTTATTAGATATAGGTTCATATTGTGTATGTTTTGAAACTGCTAAGTTATTACCTTGGAACTTTGATTATTTTGTTCCTTTCACTACAACTAACTTAGAAACAAATTGGGCTGTAAAACATAAAATTCTTAAACAGTTTCCATATTTAACAAAAATGCTTGAAGATAAATACAATCAAAAATTTATCGCTATGCAAGGTTTTGATGACTACGGTCTTGGTACTGTTAAACAATGGCAAAAAGCAAGTGAACTTAAAGGAGTTAAAGTTATTGCCGCTGGGCCTAACTTACCATGGGTATCACTATTTGGTTCTATTCCAGTTACCTCTACACTTCCAACAATGTATAATGATTTAGCTACAGGCGTTGCAAAAGGAGTTATTATATTCCCATCAGCACATGCAGGTGGTTTTAAATTTTATGAGCAAGCACCATATTGGAAAGTTATTGGTTTTGGCGCTATGGCTCAAACTATAACAACCATTAACTTAGATACTCTTAAGAAATTACCACCTGAAGTAGCTAAAATTATTATGGAAGAAGCTCAAAATTATGAAAAAGCTGCTGTAAAAGATGGTCAGCAAAGATATCAGAAAGGCTTAACTGACCTAGTTAAATTAGGTAAGAAAAAAGGTATTAATGATGCTGTAACATATCTTCCTTTAGACCAACAAAAAATATGGGCAGAAACAATTAAAGACTGGCCTAACTCAAGAGCTAAGGATATTTCAAAGGATTATGATATAGACGGTGCAGCTCTTATGAATGCATATATGAGCGAAATGGAAAAGACTGGTCATAAATTTCCAGTACGTTATAAGATTGGTGGTTAATTTTTATTAATAAATTTATAGAACTTAAAAAGACGATCATTTATGTGATCGTCTTTTTTTTAAGGTAAGACAATGAAAAAAGAAACTTTTACTCTTTATTTAACAGCTCTAATATCTGGTATTTTAATAACAATGTTTATTAGTGCTTTAGTTACCTATATGGCTCTTTCTGATACTGCTTTATTCATTGAAGTTTGGCCTGTTAATTGGTTTTATGCTGCTTTAGTTGCATTTCCTACTATATTATTAGTCAGGCCTGTAGCCACAAAGATAACAGCTAAGTTAGCTAATCTAATTTACTAATAATTATTCTATAATTGCTACAACTCTTACAAAGCCTGCAGATCCTCTTTTAATTTTAAATGGGAATGCAGACACAGTAAAGCCAGCATCAGGTAATTTATTCAAATTGGCTAGTTTTTCTATATGAGAATAACCTTTAACCATACCAGCCCTATGACCTTCCCAAATTATTGATGGGTCTTTAGATAATTTATATTTTTCAGCAGTATGAATAAATGGAGCATCCCAGCTCCATGCATCCGTTCCGGTAACTCTTACACCTTGATCAAGTAAAAATATTGTTGCTTCCCTTCCAATACCACAACCTTTAGATAAAAAATCATCTTGTCCATAATATTCACCAGCAGAAGTATTAACAAAAACAATATCTAAAGGTTTTAATTTATAATTGATCTTCTTTAATTCTGACTTTATATCACTTTCAGTTAAAACATAACCATCGTCATAAGATCTTAAATCAAGTTTAACTCCATCACTAAAACACCACTCAAGAGGCACTTCATCTATTGTAATAGCTCTGTCTCCGTTATTCATAGTTGAATGATAATGATAAGGAGCATCCATATGTGTACCATTATGTGTACTAACGGTGATAGTTTCCATCGCCCATCCTTCACCTCCTGGTAAATCTTCTTTTTTTAAACCAGGAAAAAAGCTAATCATCTCCTCAGCAGTTTCATTATGATGGTGATAATTAATTTTAGGTAACATAAAATCAGGGTCAGACTTAATACCTTCTTGTAAACTGACTGACAAATCTATGAATTTTCTAGGCATGTTTATCTCCTAATAAAATTTTATTTTAGATGTTATGTATTTAAACTATAAAAAGTTTTTATCTTAATATTATGGTTATTTAAAATTTATTTGCTAGATCAAAAATTATAGTTTTGATTTGGTTTTTTAAATATCCAGCTATATTTTTAATTTCAGTTATTGCAGATTTTATAACAACACTTTTGTTCAAGTCAGCAAAGTAACCAGAACTATTATCCAATGGCTTAATCACAAGCCCCTTTTGTCTGAATTCTAATTTATAATTATATGCTTCGTTGTCTGAAATTTTTAAGACAATAGTCTTTTCATCAATTACGTTACCAGGATCGTCAAATTTTTCTTTTTCTTCTTCGTCTATAAAAGCTGTTGATGTTTTTCCACCATCACCACTTTCTTCAGTGTAAAGGGATTCAACGTTAGCATTTAAATTATCTTTAATTACAACAATTTTAGCACTAAGGTTTGAATCATTTTGGTTAACAACTTTTCTTAAATTAATATTTTTAAAGGATGAATTTATACTATCTAAACCTGACGATTGATTTGTAATTTGTGAAGTATTAAAGTTAACAGTATTTAAATTTATTTCTAATAAATATGAACTAGTTGTAGAACTATAATTTAACGTCGAAGAAATATTAGCAGTTATAGTAACAGTTCCAACCTTTACAAATGTTACCTCTCCGGTAGTAGAATTTATGGTTGCAACTGAAGGATCACTCGAAGAATATATAATTGGTAAACCTGATATGCTTGGAGTACCTGTAAGAATGTAAGATGAGGTGGTAAAGCTTTTTGTCTGATCACCTAAACCACTAATTGTTGGGTTTGCAATTGTAATATCAGCAAAATGTGTGTTTTGATTTATGATATTATAGTTACCAATATCATTTCCACTATAACTGGATGTAATATTTATAACCCTACCAGTTCCAATATTGTCACTAGCAAACACACCTGAAAAGCTTCCAGTTAAATCATCACCAGAAACTAACCCATTATAATTAACTGACGATGTATCTAAAGTTACTGATGTAGTACCATCATATGATTTGTTAGAGGCTGATATTCCAGATATTGTTAATTGTTTGGCTGATATATCAGCAGTAGTTGTCTGACCTGAGTTAATTGAATAGTTATTTGCAAGCCCCCCATTACTCCCATCAACCAGAATAACAGAATTAACAGTCACAGTTTTACTAGTACCAATATTCTTATTATCAAAAGTTGAAAAGTTTGTATTATTTATTGTCTCTGATCCAATTAATCCTGAAAATGATAAAGTTGTCGTTGCTGTTGTTGTACTATCATAAACTTTATTAGATGTTGTTATACCAGATACGGTTAAAGTTTTAGCAGTAACGTTAGCTGTTGTTGTCTGACCTGTGTTGATCGAGTAATTTGATGCTAAACCACTATTAGCGCCATCAGCTAAGGT
>ENA-OQVM01003690-OQVM01003690.1-marine-metagenome-genome-assembly--contig:-NODE-3690-length-16369-cov-4.357415_pt1 | contig 16369 bp, 17 predicted proteins | sample MGYA00237776_ERZ505498 | MGnify/ENA primary metagenome ERZ505498 (study PRJEB26159, sample SAMN06265151) | marine metagenome | isolation source: Helgoland LTER site | place: Germany:Helgoland, sampling... | reverse complement strand
AGGCCTTTAACCCAGTAGGATTACCTTCCTCAAAAAGCAAATCTATCATGGGTTTAATTTGTTCTTGCAAGCGCTTCGCAGCAGTAAATTCTCCCTTTAATCCATGATGAATAAGTGATGAAAACTGTTTGGGCAGAGCTCCAGCAATGACCGAAATAACACCATGACCGCCAATTTCGCATAAATTAAGTGCAGACTCATCGTCTCCAGACAACACCAAAAAATGTTCAGGTACGGCGTTTATCAATTCAGCATTGAGCGTCATGTTTGCCGAGGCATCTTTAATCCCAACAATATTTTTATGTGCTTTTATCAAACGTAATGTCGTCTCATTTGCTATGGCTGCAGCAGTGCGTGAAGGCACGTTATACAAAATAACAGGGAGTGGAGCGGCAGCGGCAACTGCACTAAAATGCTGATAAATCCCTTCTTGATTCGGCCTGTTATAATAGGGGCAAACAGATAAAATAGCCGAATAGCCCTCAAAATCCGTTTCTTTAATTTCCTTGACCAATGCGGCAGTATTATTTCCTCCCTTGCCAACAACAAGTGGCAAACGATTTTGATTATACTTGACAACAGTTCGCATAATCGTTTCTTTTTCCTCAGAACTCAGAGTCACAACCTCTGCAGTGGTGCCTAAAACGACCAAGTAGTCTATTCCTTGCTCCACATACAACTCAATTAAATTCTTTAGTGCGAGGTAATCAATTTCGCCAGTTTCTGTAAAGGGTGTAACCATGGCTACACCTACTCCTTTCAATTTTTGCATGTTATATTTTTTTAAGGAGGGTTAAGTATTTTACCATTTCCTTTTTTACCAATTCTGTATTGGTGGGATCAATGTCCAAAATAAGGTCATTTATAGCTTGATTTGTCTTAGAAAAACCAACACTCATCTTCTTTGACAATGAGCAAGCCACCCATTCGAGATAAATGTTTTCTTTGTTGAAATAATTGATTTGTAAGTCGGCTTTTTTCGAACAAAAAGCACTTAACTCATTTTTAAACTTCCCAAAGAAAGTAATATCATTTTTCTTGAAAAAATTAGCATAATCCTGCACGGCATTATTTTCAGATTCAAATACCAATATGGAAATACTCGATTCTGGCACAGAAAAAGTCTTGGCTAGGTCCAAAAAAAAATCATGTTTAATACCCAGAGAAGCATCCAAGACCACATTGATCTTGTTCACTTTAAACGATCGATCAAGGTCTTTCTCAGCAATAGCTTTTTCAAGATCTTTTGCAAATGCGCGATGGTGCCAATACTTTCTAAACACTGCCTTCTTTTTTTTGCAAATGTAACAAACCCTTTGATGCTATGAAATACCTAAAGAAAATAGTTTTATTTATCTTGTAAATGTTATAATTATAACATTTCATAAAAAGCAGTTTCGTTAATCATTGGAATTCCCAATTGATTGGCTTTATCTTTTTTACTTGGCCCTATTGATTCTCCCGCAAGGACAAATGTGGTCTTGGAAGAAATTGAACTCCCCACTTTTCCGCCATTGTCTTCGATCATTTGCTTTAATTCATTTCGCGATTTTTGAGCAAAAACGCCAGACACAACAATGATTTGGCCTTCAAAAACTGTAGAAGATTGTATTGTTTTTTCTGCTTCAAACGACAGTCCAAAGGCCGTCATATCTTCGATCATTTGTGCATTTTCGGGCAACATAAAATAGGCTTGTAAACTTTCTACAATCTTTTCACCAATATCGTCCACGGCCAACAATGCCTCTGCATTGGCTTGCATCAATTGATCCATGGACCCAAAGTGCTGCGCCAAGCGTTTGGCAACTGTTTCACCTACATGCCTGATGCCAAGGCCAAATAAAACCTTGTGAAAGGGCTGTGCTTTGGAGGCAGCTATCCCAGCTAGCAAATTATCTACCGATTTTTCTGCCATCCGTTCAAGTGGAAGCAATTGCTCTTTCTGCAAACGATACAGGTCAGCAATATTTCTCACCAAACCTTGATGAAACAAAAGTGCAATGGTTTCTGCGCCGATTCCGTCTATATCCATGGCTTTCCTTCCAACAAAATGCTGCATTTTTCCAATAAGTTGAGTTGGACAAAACGCATCATTTGTACAATAATGTTGGGCCTCTCCTTCAATACGCTGCAATGGAGCATTACAATCTGGGCAATTGGTTATATAATGAATTACATTAGCAAGATCTCCGCGTCGTGCTGGATCAAAGCCCATTATTTTTGGTATAATCTCCCCCCCTTTCTCCACATATACATAGTCACCCAAGCGAAGGTTGAGTTTTTCGATTTGGTCTGCGTTGTGCAAAGAAGCGCGTTTAACGATGGTACCCGATAGTTGTACCGGCTCCAGATTGGCGACGGGTGTGATGGCGCCAGTTCGTCCAACTTGATAGGAGACCGAATTTAAGCGGGTACTAACTTGCTCTGCTTTGTATTTATATGAAATGGCCCAGCGGGGCGATTTGGCCGTAAAGCCAAGGGTTTCTTGCTCTTCAATAGAATTCACTTTGATAACCACCCCGTCAATTTCAAAAGGAAGGCTGGCACGCTGTTCCCCCCAACGATTGATATAATCCAACAATTCCTCTAGAGTAGACAGCTGCTCCATACTCTTGGGAACAGTAAATCCCCAACTACGTGCTTTGGATAATGACTCCCAATGGGTTGTATAATTAAGATCGCCTGACAGTGCATAAAAGAAGCACTCCAAGGGTCGACGGGCTGTTTCGCTACTGTCCTGTAATTTTAGTGATCCCGAAGCGGTGTTCCGTGGATTTCGATAAGGTTCTTCTCCTGCTGCCAGTCGTTTTTTATTCAAAGCTTCAAAACCAGCTAGAGGGAGTATAATTTCTCCACGAATATCAAATTCTGGAGGAAAATCACCCGATAGTTTTAGCGGAACATTTTGTATTGTTTTGACATTTGCCGTTACGTCATCTCCTTGAGAGCCATCACCACGGGTAACTGCTTTTTGCAGTTCACCATTGACATAAGTCATGTTAATGGAAGCACCATCAAACTTTAATTCGCAGGTAAAAGAGGTTATGGGTGCACCATTTATTTTTTCAATTCGTTTTAGCCAATCGCCTAGTTCTTCAGGAGAATAAGTGTTGTCCAAAGAATACATTCGCTCGGCATGAGTCACCGTTTGAAAATTCTTGGTGATGCTCCCTCCAACACGCACACTGGGTGAGTTAGGGTCATACAGTTCAGGATGTTGGGCCTCCAAAGCTTGTAATTCTTTTAGCAACTGATCGAATTCAAAATCGCTGATTAAATGTTTATCCTCTATATAATAAGCGTAATTGTATCGGTGTAGTTGTTCCCGTAATTGCTGAATTCTCTCTACTACTGTCATTTTTTTTGGCTAAATTTTACAAAACGATCTTTCCCAAAGATATCTTTTTTGACGTTCGAAAAGGGAAAGCCGTTGGCTTTTCCAAGCATAATTAATTCATCAACCAATAAGGGGTTGATTTCAAAATAAAGACCTCCGCCTGCTGCAAGCTTTGCTGATGCGATTTCGATTATTTTCCGATAAAAAAGCAAGGGATCTTCTTCAGGAACAAAAAGCGCCAGTCCTGGCTCATGCTCCAATACATTGGCATGCATTCTTGCTTTCTCTGAAGGCAAAACATAAGGCGGGTTGGATACAATTAGATCACATCCCATTTCATAGGACTTCCATTCCAAAACATTTTCTTCCTCAAAAGAAACATCCAATTCCAGTTCATTGGCATTTTGTCTCGCAATGCTAAGGGCAGCAGTACTGATATCAAAACCTGTAATCGACCACTCGGGTTGAGAGTTTTTTAACGCAAGAGCAATGCAGCCCGAGCCCGAACAAATATCCCATACTTTTCGCTCTGCGTAATCATTTTCGCTAAGCACCCATTCAATCAATTCTTCTGTCTCAGGGCGAGGAATCAGAACTCCTGGGCCAACTTTAAGCTTCAATTCCATAAAATAGGCTGTTCCAATACAATATTGAAAAGGACGACCAGTGGTCAATTCAGTAAGCAATTCATCCAGTTGCCGTTCTTCTTCTGTCGATAATTCGTACTGTGGTTCTAAGCCTATTTTGAGTGTAGACCAAGAGAAATAGTGAACAATGGCGCGCTTAAAAAGGTCATCTATTTCGCTAACCTCATAATGTTTCTCAAGGGTAGACCGAAATAGGTTACGTTGTTCTATCAACCTCATAGTAGAGACTTTGTTAACCAAACATTACAGGAGGTATGTCCTGTATTTCCCATAGGACCTTCAATATAGTCAAAACCGGTTTTACGGTAGAGTTTCTGCGCTGCCTTCATATAAGGAAGTGTTTCTAAATAGCAAAGACTGTAATTATTCTCTTTGGCAAAAGCAAGACAGCTGTCCATCATTTGCTTGCCCAAACCCAATCCACGGGTAGCCGGAGAAAAATACATTTTCTGTAATTCGCATATCGATGGATGTTCTCCTGCTAAAGGCGCAATTCCAGCCCCACCAAGAATTTCGCCATCTTCCTCTAGCACAAAATAAGCATTTCGCGCTTTGTTGTAGGTTGAAAACATATTATCCAACTCAGGGTCTTCATAAGCTGTTCCAACTTTTGGCACACCTAATTCAACCAATACCGATCGTATTAGAACCGCAAGAGCCGCATTATCTTCTGGTAGAACCTTACGAATGATTGCCATATCTTTATATCTTTGGTGATATATAATTTTAAGCTAAAATAACACTTTCCCCTTGGATTTGAAAAAGGAAAATACACCGCATGAAATCTATATGCAACGCTGCCTCGATCTGGCCATAAAAGGCTTGGGCAACACCTATCCTAATCCGCTGGTTGGGAGTGTCATTGTGTACAACAACATCATTATTGGAGAGGGCTGGCACCACAAGGCAGGAGAAGCTCATGCAGAAGTTAATGCCATTGCAAGTGTCAAAAACAAAGCACTCCTCAAAGAAAGTATACTATATGTAAATCTAGAGCCTTGTAATCATACCGGCAAAACGCCCCCCTGTTCCCACCTAATTGTAAGCCATCAATTCAAAAAGGTCGTTGTGGGATGTGTAGACCCTTTTGACCAAGTAAATGGCAATGGCATTCGAACACTCGAAAAAGCAGGTATTGAAGTAGTTGTGGGTGTTTTAGAAAAAGAAGCCCAAGAACTCAACAAGCGTTTTTTTACTGTTCAGCAAAAAAAACGCCCTTATGTAATTTTAAAATGGGCAGAAAGTGCCGATGGATTTATCGCACCATTGACTTCAAAGCGAATGAAAAAAGAACCCGTGTTCTTGAGTAGTAAAGCAGACCAAGTTTTGGTTCATCAATGGCGAACACAAGAAGATAGTATTTTGGTTGGCGCACAGACCGTTATAGATGATAATCCTAGGTTGACCAGTCGGTGGGTAAAAGGAAGAAATCCTGTGCGGATTATCCTAGATCCAAATAATCGAATAGACAAATCAGCGAATATTTTTGATGAAGAGGCCAAAAACCTTCACATCACCAAGGCTAAGCTTGGACTGAAGAAAAATAATTCCCCAGAGGAATTTTTAAGGAAAACCTTAGATTTCCTGTACCAAAAAGGAATTTCATCCATCCTTGTGGAAGGGGGAAGAACGACCTTACAGCACTTCATTGATCAAGCTATTTGGGATGAAGCACGCGTTTTTACTTCCGTCATTACGCTAAAAGAAGGTATCCCAGCACCAGAAGTTAGCTTCGAGAAAAAAAGTAAGAAAGGTGAAAGCTGTGTTATTTTTCAACCACAGCAGCAAAAACATCCATAAAAGGCTTTGGGCAGCGAATGGGTTTTCGACTACTGGCCTGCATAAATGCCAAAGTGGTTGATGCTGTACAAATAAGATCATTCTTTTGATTGGTGATTTTATAATCAAAAAACATCTTTACCAGAGGAACAGAACGCAAATGAATGTGTACATTTAGTGCATCCTCAAATTTAGCAGGAAGCTTATAATCCAAATGAGCAGAAATTACGGGCATCATTACCCCTTCTTCTTCCATTTTGTTATAAGATATACCCAATTGAGTTAACCACTCAAGACGGGCAACCTCAAGATAACGAAGGTAATTACTGTGATGAACAACACCCATTTGGTCTGTTTCTCCATAACGAACAATTATTGGGGAAGATTGAAAATGAATTTGCACGAATAAAATGGAATTTTGCTTGTAAATACTTGACCCATAATTTGCACAAAAAAAACTTTATAATCAACACCAAAACTGTTTTTTTTTCATTTTTTTTTCCCAATATTTGTAATGTTGAAAAACAAACACAAAATTCTTTAAAAACCACCATTTTAGTTTTATTAATGCAACAAAGTGCTGAAACTTCTTGGAAAAATTGTCTAGCGTTTATAAAAGACAACATTCAGCCTCAAGCCTATAAAACATGGTTTGAGCCTATTATTCCCTTAAAGCTTTCCGAAAACGCACTTAGCATTCAGGTCCCCAGTAAGTTTTTTTATGAATGGTTAGAAGAGCATTATGTCAAATTACTGAAGATTGCGCTCACCAAAGAGCTTGGAGAATCGGCTCGTTTGGTCTATGTAATTAAGATGGAAAACACCTACGGTAATAAGCAACCTTTTACCGAAAGTATTCCAAGTAGCCAACAAGCTGCTGTAAAATCACAACAAGTTGATGCGCCTTTGAGCAGCATGAGCACTCAATTGCGAAATCCGTTTGTTATTCCAGGAATTCGCAACTTACAAATAGAATCACAACTTAATCCCAACTATAATTTTCAAAACTTCCTTGAGGGAGATTCCAACCGTTTAGCCCGATCTGCAGGTATTGCCGTGGCGAACAAACCCGGGGGGACATCTTTCAATCCGTTACTGATTTTTGGAAATGTTGGTTTAGGGAAAACCCACTTGGCACATGCCATTGGGATTCAGATAAAAGATAAATTCCCCGACAAGACGGTATTGTATATTTCTGCAGAGAAATTTACACAACAATACATTGAATCGGTGAAAAAGAATACCCGGAACGATTTCATTCACTTCTATCAAATCATTGATGTTTTAATTATTGATGATGTCCAGTTTTTCTCAGGAAAATCGGGCACACAAGATGTTTTCTTCCATATATTCAACCACTTACATCAAAACGGGAAACAAGTCATTTTAACTTCTGACAAATCTCCAGTCGACATGCAAGACATTGAGCAACGTTTATTGTCGCGTTTCAAATGGGGTCTTTCTGCCGAATTACAGCAACCCAATTTCGAAACGAGAATTTCTATTCTCAAAAACAAACTTTACCGTGATGGTGTTGTGATTGAGGATGAAATTATTGAGTTTGTTGCCAAGAACATTAAAAGTAATGTCCGAGAATTAGAAGGGGCCATCATTTCTTTAATTGCTCAATCCTCTTTCAATAAAATGGATATTACTCTTGAGTTAGCAAGAGAGATTGTAGAAAAGTTTGTGAAGAACACCAAGCGTGAAGTCAGCATTGACTACATTCAGAAAGTTGTTTCTGAATACTTCCAGATGGATGTGGAAACACTACAATCAAAGACACGAAAACGTCACATAGTGCAGGCACGACAATTGGCCATGTACTTTGCCAAAAAATTCACCAAGGCCTCTTTAGCCAGCATTGGAACACAAATTGGAAAACGCGATCATGCTACGGTATTACACGCGTGCAAGACGGTAGATAATCTATCCTTTACCGACAAACAATTCCGCAAATATGTCGATGACCTCAACAAGAAGCTAACGCTTTAAGTTTTTATGCTACCTGGAAATGTTTTGATGGTCTGCCTTGGAAACATTTGCCGTTCTCCCCTAGCCCATGGTATATTTGACCATCTTTTAAAAGACCAATCGGTACGGGTAGACTCTGCAGGCACAGCCAATTACCACAGTGGTGCTGCCCCAGACCCTAGAAGTATTGCCACAGCCAAAGCACATCACATCGATATCTCCCAACAAAAAGCAAGGCAATTTACTCGAAAGGATTTTGAGGAATTCGACTACATTTATGTAATGGACAAAGAAAACCTGCACAATGTTCTTGGACTGGCTAAAACCGAACTAGAACGCAACAAGGTCAAACTTCTCTTAACAACAGAAGAAGTGGAAGATCCTTATTATGGTGGTCCAGAAGGTTTTGAAATTGTGTACAAAAAAATATATACAGCCTGTAAAAAAATTCTCGATCAATGGAACCCATCCTAGCAACAGAAAACAACCCAGTCCTCTATTTGATTCCCTGTACTTTGGGAGACAATCCGCCAATGGAGGTGCTGCCCTTAACCATTCGAAAGACCATTGAACCCCTCACCCATTTTATTGTAGAAAACGAGAAAGAAGCCAGACGCTTCATTAAACGTATTGCTCCCCAAAAGAAACAAGACGAACTAGTCCTGTTCCCATTGAATAAGTTTAGCAATCCTATGGAATTACAAACCTATCTAGCCCCCATGGAAAATGGGCTCTCAATGGGCCTCTTGTCTGATGCAGGTTGCCCTGGCATAGCAGACCCAGGAGCAGTAATGGTTAAACGCGCCCATGCTAAAAGCTTTATTGTCAAGCCATTGGTTGGCCCTTCGTCTATTTTATTAGCTATGATGGCCTCAGGCATGAATGGACAGTCTTTTGCTTTTAATGGTTATTTACCCATCGACAAACAAGAACGTTCGCGGGCAATTAAACGCTTAGAAAAACATTCAGGAGATTACGATCAAACTCAGGCCTTTATTGAAACCCCTTATCGCAATGAACAACTCCTCAACGATTTTATCAAAACCCTTTCTCCTACCACTCAATTGAGTATAGCTTGCGATTTAACTTTACCGACAGAATGGGTAAAATCTGCCCCCATAAAACAGTGGAGAAAAATCAAAGTAGATCTTCAAAAAAGACCCGCTATTTTTCTCTTTCACAAAGAACTAGCGATATAAACGCTGTTGATTCAGCCAATGGTAATAGCGCTTCGCTTTTCGATTGTGTTCCCGTAAACTTGTTGAAAAATCATGGTACCCAGGTTTGGTAGGATCGGCCACAAAATAAAGGTAGTTGTTCTGCTTTGGAAAGAGAACTGCATCGATGGCCGAAACATCTGGCATTCCAATGGGCCCAGGAGGTAGGCCTTTTATTCGATAAGTATTGTAGGGCGATTTAATTTTTAAGTCTTTTTTTAGCACCCTACGAATAATCATGGCAAAGTCATTTGCATCCTTTTTCAAGGTATAAATCACGGTAGGATCGGCCTGCAAACGCATTCGCTTTCTCAACCGATTTAAATACACTTGAGCGATAACTGGACGCTCTTCTACTTTAACAGATTCTTTGTGTACGATCGAGGCCAAGCTGATTACTTCGATGGGTGTCAATCCTTTTTCTTCTGCAGCTTCAAGTCGCTTGGGTGTCCAAAAACGCTTGTACTCTTTCAGCATACGCTGCTGAAAATCTTTTGCAGAGGTATTCCAAAAAAACTGATAGGAATTCGGTAAATACATCGCCAAAGCTGTCTCTGGCGTAAATCCATTTTCATTTAAAAAAGCTGTGTCAAGAAACTGTTCGATTAGCGATAGACTGTCCGCCTCAATTTGGGTTGAAATTCTACCCGCCAAATTAGCTAAACGCTCTTGATTGTTAAAGGTAACCACCACAGGCAATGAGCTCACCCGTAAACTATTGATAATTTCGTTATTGTTCATCCCTTTCTTTATGGCATATTTCCCGCCACGAATGCGGTCTAAATATCCTTTCTTTTGGGCGGCTACACGAAAATCTTCTGGCGAATCCAACAAAGGAGCTAGGTCTTCCATCAATGCGTTTACAGAACCATCTGTGGCAATAAACACATAGGAAGTCGCATTGTTAAAGGAGGTATTTGGGGAAAAGAATACCCGGTAAAATGCATAGGTAAAATAAAAACCAATGGCAGACATGATCAGTAGGATGGCCAAGCCAATTTTGCGTTTATACATGTTTTATTTTTTGAAATACCACCTCATCGTGGTAGCGATTATGATAAAAATTCCACTCTTTTTTGACAGCAGTACGTTCATAGCCAAGCGCTTCAAACAAAGCTAAACTCGCTACATTATCCTCTCCTACACCTGCGTACAATTGATGTAATTTCAGCTGATTAAAGGCAATTTCTTCCACCAAATTTAATGCTTTTTTCGCCCACCCTTTACCACGGTTTTTTGCTTGAACAACAATACCCACCCCTGCACGCTTGTGAATGGCATCAAAATCATACAAATCGACCAATCCTAAAGGAGTTTGTGCTGTATTAGTCAGCACAAAACGCTGCTGTTTTACGCTAAAAATATCTTGATGTGCATTGGCTATATATTTTTCTAATACGGCTCGAGAATATGGAATCACAGTATTGGAGAGGTGCCACAAAGACCGATCGTTTTCTATGGCAAAAAGAAAATCAATATCGGTTGTAACCAGTGACCTCAAATGGAGTTGATCAATATTCATGCAAATTTGCCTGCAAAGACGAAGTCTGCAGGGCCTTGTAAATCAATCGATGTATATTGCTCGCCTACTGCGCTAAAAGAAACCTTTAGGCTTCCCCCTTCTACCTCGATGGTCATCTGTTCCGCTTGAGTAAGGCCACGCTTGTGCATGGCAATGGCCACAGCAGTAGCTCCTGTCCCACAAGATAAGGTTTCGTCTTCCACCCCGCGTTCATAGGTACGAATCGCAAAGTGTGTATCATTAATTTTTTCGACAAAATTCACATTAGAGCCCGCTTCGAAATAAGGAGCTCCCTGACGAATCAATCGGCCTTTTTCTTTAACCGGAAACTGCGCCAGTTGTTCAACCATTTCGACATGATGGGGAGATCCAGTATCCAAAAAGGTGTAGTCTTCTTCACAACGAATTTCGCTTACATTGTACATTCGCAAAGCCACACTTCCATCGGCATGTAAAACAGCGGTATGTACTCCGTCGATTGCCTCGAAACGCGTCTTAGTCGATATAATTCCTAGCGATGCGGCAAAAGCTACCGTGCACCGTGCACCATTTCCACAAAGGGTACTCTCTCTTCCATCGGCATTGAAATAGACCATTTTGAAATCTGCGGTGCTACTTTCTTGCACCAAGATTAGCCCATCTGCGCCAATCCCGAAACGACGGTCGCAACAACGTTCAATGAGGTCTCTGTCTTCGACAGGAAATACACCCCTTCGATCGTCGATCATAACAAAGTCGTTTCCTGTTCCTTGGTATTTATGAAAATTAAATTGCATAGACCACAAAGCTACGGAATATTTTAAGGATTTATTGGCTGTTAAAGACACGTTAAAGGCTTTTCATCTAAGGGGGAGCTTTTCTTATTTTTGAAGTAAAATATTACTACTATGAAAACTACATTACAAATGATCGGTGTTGCACTTGTAAGTTCCTTTCTCACAGTGCAGCTTGTTTTTTTCTTCACAACCACCCCTCCGGTTGATTCAAAAGAAACACCCCCACCAGTACACAGAGCTTCTTATGCTTACAATCTTGGTGGAACATCCTCTGCTCCATCGAATTTTGTTGAGGCAGCCGGAAAAAGCATTGATGCCGTCGTACATGTTAAAAATACCACAACGACTAACGACAGCTACTCTCCCCTTAGTTATTTTTACGGCCAACGAAGTACACCAAATCGGATAGGAACCGGTTCTGGGGTCATTGTTTCCCCAGACGGATATATCATCACCAACAACCACGTAATCGAGGGCGCCACTAAGATTGAAGTAACCACCAACAACAATGTACGTTACACAGCAAATTTAGTAGGAACAGACCCCTATACCGATATAGCCGTCCTTAAAATTACCGCCGATGAAAATCTGCCTTACCTCTACTTTGGAAATTCTGCCACAACACAAATTGGCGAGTGGGTCTTGGCCATTGGCAATCCCTTTAACCTAAATTCAACCGTAACTGCAGGAATTATTAGTGCAAAAGCACGTGACTTAAATGCCCGCGACGATAAAAATCAATCCTTTCTTCAAACCGACGCGGCCGTAAACCCTGGAAACAGTGGAGGGGCCTTGGTCAACACCGCCGGAGAATTGATCGGCATCAATACGGCCATTACCTCCATGTCGGGTGGATTTGAAGGCTATTCTTTTGCCGTTCCCAGCAACATAGCCCGCAAGGTTTTTGAAGACTTAGTGGAATATGGGAGTACACAAAAAGGTTTATTGGGAGTTCGTGGAGCAGCTATTTCGCCTGAGTACAAAGATCAATTCCCACAATTAGAGCTGACCGAAAACGAGGGCTTTTATGTTGCTCAAACCATTGAAGGTATGGGTGCAGCAAGAGCAGGGATTCAAGAAGGAGATGTTTTACTAAAAGTAGATCAAGTCAAAATCAAACAATTCTCTGATTTGACGGGTTACTTAGAAAGTAAACGCCCTGGCGATGCTGTCGAAGTTCTCTTAAAACGAGATGGGAAAGAAAAACGTCTGACCGTTACCTTAGAGAAAAACCAAAGTGTTCCATTTCTTCGCATGAGTTTAAAAAACCTCGCTAAGGAGGATAAGAAAGCCTTTGGTATTGACAAAGGGGTTTTGGTTGAAGATGCTGGCCCCTATTTCAACGGGCAGATTGAAACCGGATCCCTGATTTTAGACATCAATGGTGAACGCATCTATTCGGTAGAAGACCTGAGTGATTTTAGTCCAAGTGATATCGAATGGATTACCTACATCAATCCATCAGGAGAGAAAATTCGTCTACGTCTATAAGATAAATTAAGCTTTCCTTCGGGAAAGCTTTTTTTTTGGGAAAGGATTACGCAATTTTGCAGAAAGCGATTCCTATGCGTATTGACATCATTACCTTGTTTCCTGAATTATTACGAAGTCCCTTTGAAGCTTCGATCGTCAAACGCGCTATTGATGGTGGGAAGGCGGAAATTCATTTTCACGACCTCCGCGAATTCAGCTTGAATAATTACAAGCAAGTCGATGACTACCCCTATGGCGGTGGCGCCGGGATGGTGATGATGATTGAACCCATCGATAAATGCATCAGTAAACTAAAAGCCCAACGGGACTATGATGAAGTTATCTATATGACGCCCGATGGAGAAACCTTGAACCAACCCATTGCCAACCAATGTTCCCTGTACGAAAACATCATTCTTCTCTGCGGACATTATAAAGGAGTGGATCAACGGGTACGCGATCATTTTATTACACGAGAAATCTCCATTGGCGATTTTGTTTTATCTGGTGGAGAATTGGCCGCTGCTGTTTTTTGCGATAGCATCATCCGTTTAATTCCGGGTGTACTGGGCGATGAATCTTCTGCATTAAGTGATAGTTTCCAAGACCAACTCTTGGCTCCCCCCATCTATACCCGACCGGCAGAGTACAAAGGCTGGACTGTCCCTGAAATCCTCACCTCAGGAAATACCCCTGCAGTAGAGCAATGGCGCGAAGACCAAGCCCTAGAACGCACCCAGCTTTTACGTCCTGACTTGTTGGAAGACTGAGGGGATTAATGCGAACTACTTTGAAAAAAACAGCACGCGTTACAAACGCGCTAGTGGGACTTGTTGGAGGATTGAGGATATTGCTTCAGTCGCTGTGGACCCTCTCCCTGAAGATGAATGTTATTTTAACCCGCTTTGGTCCCGATCGTTAGCCTGCAAATGACGAATTAAATTAAAGCCATTAGGGCTTGCAGAAAATAAAATTAATCGTATTTTTGCCATCGCATTTAACCTCTGACGAGATTCGTGTATGTTGTATGTAGTAAACAATAAAAGATAAACATGGAATCTTTAATTAATTATGTACAGGATCAATTCATCGAAAAGAAAGAATTTCCTGAATTTTCAGCGGGTGACACCATTACTATTTACTATGAAATCCGCGAAGGTGAAAAAGTACGTACGCAGTTTTATCGCGGTGTAGTTATCCAAATCAAAGGACAAGGCTTGGCCAAGACCTTTACCATTCGTAAAATGTCTGGAACTGTTGGTGTAGAGCGTATCTTCCCAATCAACCTTCCTGCATTACAAAAAATCGAAATCAACAAACGCGGACGAGTACGTCGTGCACGTATTTACTACTTTAGAGAACTACGTGGTAAGAAAGCTCGTATCAAAGAGCATCAACGTTAATCAATATTTTAAAAGGTCGCTATTGCGGCCTTTTTTGTAACCCTTAATTAAACACAATGGCAAAAATAAAAGTACAAAACCCTGTGGTTGAAATGGATGGAGATGAAATGACACGCATCATCTGGTCCTTCATCAAAGAACAATTGATCCTCCCTTATCTCGATCTTGACATAGAATACTACGATTTATCGGTGACTTCTCGTGATGCAACCAATGATGAGATCACTGTTCGTGCAGCCAATGCGATTAAAAAGCACAATGTAGGAATCAAATGTGCCACCATTACACCCGATGAAGATCGTGTAACCGAATTTAAGCTATCGAATATGTGGCGTTCGCCCAACGGAACCATCCGTAATATTGTTGGTGGAACAGTATTCCGCGAGCCTATCATTATGAGCAATGTACCGCGTTATGTACAAGGTTGGACTAAACCGATCTGTATTGGACGTCATGCTTTCGGGGATCAGTACAAAGCAGCAGATACCGTAACCACTGGAAAAGGAAAACTCACCATGAGCTTTACGCCAGAAGACGGTAGCCCTGTAAAAACATGGGAAGTATATAACTTCGAAGAAAACGGAGTCGCCATGTGTATGTACAATATCGATTCTTCGATCTATGGTTTTGCACGTTCATGTATGAACCAAGCCTTGAAAAAAGGATGGCCATTGTACTTGTCAACCAAAAACACCATCATGAAAGCTTATGACGGTCGTTTTAAGGACATCTTCCAAGAGGTCTTTGAAAATGAGTTCACCGAAAAATTCGCTGAAGCAGGAATTACTTATGAGCACCGTTTGATCGATGACATGGTAGCCGCAGCAATGAAATGGAGCGGAGGTTTTGTTTGGGCGTGTAAAAACTATGACGGAGACGTACAGTCTGACACCGTTGCCCAAGGATTTGGTTCTTTAGGACTAATGACCTCTACCCTGGTTACACCTGATGGAAAAACCATGGAAGCAGAAGCTGCCCACGGTACAGTGACCCGTCACTTCCGTCAGCACCAACAAGGAAAAGAAACATCTACCAACCCTATTGCATCCATCTTTGCATGGACACGCGGACTACAACACCGTGGGAAGTTGGACGATAACCAAGCCTTGATCGATTTTTGTTTAGCCCTAGAAACCGTTTGTGTTGAAACCGTTGAAAGCGGAAAAATGACCAAAGATTTGGCTATCCTTATTCATAAAGAAAACTTATCCAAAGAGCATTACCTCACCACACAGCAATTCTTGTCTGCGTTGAAAGAGAATCTCGATGCCAAATTAGCCTAATACTTAAACGCTCCTTCGGGAGCGTTTTTTTTGCCCTTTATTTTTTCACTGCTGGCATGCACACCGGTTTGAGTAATGCTAGAGACTATCCCACTACCCCGATACCCTCAGCCAGTTGTCTCCACCTTTGGTAGATACTCCTGTCCTAATTCTTCTTTCCCCATTCCCCATTCCCCATTCCTAATTCCTAATTCCTAATTCCTAATTTTTAATTTTTAATTTTAATCTATCTTTGGGATAATGGAATTTAAAAGAATAACCGAACAAGATTCGTTTTACACCGACCTAGAAACCTATTCGGTGAAGGATTTGGTAGCGGGCATACATACTGAAGACCAAAAGGTCACCCAAGCCATTGGGGAGGTGCTCCCTCAAATCGAGGCATTGATTGTTGCGGTAGAAACACAATTGCGAACAGGAGGGCGATTGTTTTATATGGGTGCTGGTACCAGCGGACGTTTAGGAATTTTAGACGCCTCGGAATGCCCACCCACCTTTGGCACCGATCCCAACACCGTTATTGGCCTCATTGCAGGCGGGAAAACAGCCGTGTACAAAGCCGTTGAAAATGCAGAAGACTCCACCACCCAAGGTTGGAAAGACCTTGAGGAATACAACATTAACAAGAAAGACATTGTGGTGGGTATTGCCGCATCGGGCACCACGCCCTATGTTGTGCATGCACTAAAAGCCTGTCAAGAACAAGGAATCCCCACCGGCTGCATTTGCTGTAATCCAAATGCTCCTTTAACCAAGGTGGCCAACTACCCCATTGCGGTGGTTGTAGGTCCCGAATTTGTGACGGGAAGCTCGCGTATGAAAGCGGGCAGTGCCCAAAAAATGATCCTCAACATGATTACCACCGCTACCATGATTCGCCTGGGGCATATTCATGGTAATAAAATGGTGGATTTGCAGCTGAGCAATGCAAAATTACACCAACGTGCTCTGGCCATAA
>ENA-OQVM01003688-OQVM01003688.1-marine-metagenome-genome-assembly--contig:-NODE-3688-length-16370-cov-4.048610_pt1 | contig 16370 bp, 20 predicted proteins | sample MGYA00237776_ERZ505498 | MGnify/ENA primary metagenome ERZ505498 (study PRJEB26159, sample SAMN06265151) | marine metagenome | isolation source: Helgoland LTER site | place: Germany:Helgoland, sampling... | reverse complement strand
TTTCTAACATTTTTCTTCAAAAAAATGGGTTAAGCATTTGTACTAGCCTTGATTCAAGGCTCAATTTACCTCAAAACCACCAAAAATACTCCCCATATAGACTAGAAATACTTCTCATGTTGTAACTTTCTACTTGTATGCATCCAGTGTAAAGAAAAAACACTGGGTACCAAACACAAGCCACCCAGAACACAAGCAAGCCACTGCTGATCTTGGGGTGGGGCGGTTAGGCCAAAAGAAAAAAGTAGTTTGTTTGCCCTCAGGTTGAGTTTGAAAAGTAGGGTCGGTCGGTCGGGTTTTTTTTCTGTTTTTTTTTTTTTTTTTTGTTTGTTTTTTTCTTTCTTTCTTTCTTTGTGATTTTGTTTGGTTATTTCTTTCTTTCTTTCTTGCATTGGTTCTCTCTTCATTCTTTCTTTCTTTCTTTAATTCTTTGTTTCTTTGTTTCTTTGTTTCTTTAGATACGAGAGTTGCACTCAGCCTGTCTTTACTCAGACTCTGAAGGTAAACATCTACATTTATCTTTTCTATTCTTCTGCCGCACTGTTCCGGCACTTACTTCTCCGACACCGCGCGTAAAACATATTCGGTGGCCGACTTAACGGCCTCCTGCACGGACATTGCCCCACATTCCAATCTTCCCACTGGAAGAGCGACCATAAATCATCGCCGGAAATTCGGGACGCGAATGATAGAGGAGCACCAAGCGCTTTACAACTGAGAATTCGACTCTTTCGAGTTACGGTTCACAGCGTGATGAGCGCCTGCCAAATATTCTTTGGACTGCATCTCTAATAATCGACTTTGGGTACGCTCAAACTCAAATGCCAAGCGTCGCCCTTGATACAAAGTTGTTATCGATTGCTCCGCTGAAACGATCAACTTCACACCCCGATCATAAAATTCATCAACCAGACTGATAAAACGCCGGGCTGCGTCCTCTGTGTTGGTCGTAAGCGTTGGAATACTGCTGACAAAAACCGTACTAAAAACCGTTGCCAGTTCAATATAGTCATTCTGGCTTCTTGGCCCCTCACATATATCCGAGAATTCAAACCAGACAACATCCCCCGCGAGCCTTTGCGTCAGAATCTTGCGGTTCTCAACCTCAAGCGCCACGCCATGACGCTCCGCTTCCGAGGCTAAAGCAGTAAAACTAGTCGCCATACTCTGTTGAGCGGACGCATTTAACGGAAAGTGATAAAGCTCGGCTTGCTGCAATGTGCGTAAACGGAAATCCTGACCTTGGTCAATCTCCCAGATGTCACAATATTGATAAATCTGGTCGATTGCAGGCAGAAAGCGAGATCGCTGAAGGCCGTTCAAATATAGATTTTTGGGCTCAACATTGGAGGTGGCCACCAAACTGACACCTCGCGCAAACATTGCTGTCATGAGCTCGCCCAGAATCATGGCGTCACCAATATCAGAGACGAAAAACTCATCAAAGCACAAAATATCTGCTTCAGCAGCGAACTCGTCCGCTACTTTGTATAAAGGGTTAGAGGTGCCCGAATGCCGCCCAAGGCTGTCATGCACGCGGCGCATAAATCTGTGGAAGTGCATGCGCAGCGTTCTGTCCTCGGGCAAGCACGTGCAAAACAGATCCATCATCATGGTTTTGCCACGACCAACACCGCCCCACAAATACAACCCTCGCTCAGGTTGTAACGGCGCAGTTGCAAACAATCCTGAAACCCAGCTGGTTAACGAGGACACCAGGCCTTTATGTTCACTATCACTGAGTTCTATGCGCTGAAACAGATCCGTTAAACGCCGCATCACTTCCGCCTGGGCTGGGTCAGGTAACATTTCGCCAGTGCTTAAACTGTGTTGATATTTTTCTTCAGGACTTTGGCGCATCTATTGAATTTCTTTGGTCTGTATCTGTTGGGCTATGCAGCTCTTCTATTAGCGGCTTTTTAACGGCTTTCGTTAGCGGCTTTTGTCGCTGACGTTGCTGCGCAGGTCTTTCAGTCGTCGCTTTTCGCTGTCTTTTTGAGCAGCGCTTCCCACCACCTTAAATGGTCGGGACCTGCCAAGCTTCAATCGCCACTAAGCTGAAGGCGTCTCGCCCTGGCCTCTGACTCGAGCAGCCAGCGCATGGGCTTCAAGTCCCTCACTGGTGGCTAGCAGGTCGGTCTGAGTAGCCAAATGAGCGGCGCCTTTACTCGACATGTGAATCATAGAACTACGCTTCTGAAAATCATAAACACCTAAGGGTGAGGCAAACCGAGCAGTCCCGAATGTGGGCAAAACATGTGACGGCCCTGCTATATAGTCGCCAAAAGTTTCACCCGTATGGGCGCCCATGAATATCGCCCCTGCGTGACGTATGCCCTTGGCCCACTCCTCAGGGTCTGCAACAGCCAACTCCAAATGCTCAGGTGCAATGCGGTTGGCGATGGCTATTGCGTCCTGGGCATCCGCACAGTGAATCAACGCGCCCCGGCTTGCCAATGACTCAGCAATAATTTCCGACCGCTGCATACTTGGCAACATTGCATCAATTTTATCGGCAACCGCTTTTATAAAATTTGCGTCTGGGCTGATCAATATACTCTGCGCTGAAGAATCGTGTTCTGCTTGAGAAAATAGATCTAAAACAGCCCACTCTACTGACGTGGTACCGTCAGCAATCACTAGCACTTCGCTAGGTCCGGCAATCATATCTATGCCCACCTGACCAAAGACTTGTTTCTTTGCAGCTGCCACAAACGCACTGCCGGGGCCAACAATCTTATCTACCTTTTGAATTGTCTGGGTGCCGTATGCCATGGCGGCCACTGCCTGTGCTCCGCCAATGGTAAATACCTGATCGGCTCCAGCAAGGTGCAAGGCCGCCAACACCATGTCGTTAACTACGCCATCTGGCGTGGGCACAGTGACCACAACCTCATCGACCCCTGCCACTTTTGCTGGCACCAACGTCATTAATACGCTGGAAGGATAAGCTGCTCGACCACCCGGCACATAAACGCCAACCCGCTCGATGGGACTAATGCGCTGGCCTAATTGATTGCCAAGGTCATCGGTAAAAGACCAAGATGCCTCAACCTGTTTTTCGTGGAATTGCCGGATACGGCTGGCCGCAACTTCTAGCGCTTGTTGAGCAGAAGAGTCGATTTTTGCCCAAGCGGCGGCAAGTCTGTCATGGCTAATTTCAAACTCACTCACTGAAGCGGCAGACACACGGTCAAACTTCTTGGTGTAAGCCAATAAGGCCTCGTCTCCACGAGTACGAACTTCAGCAATAATCTCAGCGACAACCACATCAACATCACTGGATGTGCTCATATCCCAAGCAAGGAGCTCGTCTAACTGTTGAGGAAAATCATCTGCAATTGAAGAAATCTGGCGCATGCTCATTACTGACCAACCTGCTTTTGTTCATCTACGTTCTCAACCACAGCCGCAAGTTTTGCAATGAGGCTTTGAACTTCGTCGAATTTAGTTTTCATAGATGCGCGATTTACAATCAGTCGAGTACTGATGTCGCAAATAGTCTCGCGCTCTTCAAGGCCGTTTGCACGCAGGGTGTTGCCAGTGTCGACAATATCCACAATACAATCCGCCAGCCCAAGCAATGGGGCAATTTCCATAGCCCCGGAAAGTTTAATCAGCGCCACCTGCCGACTCTGAGCTTGATAGTACTTACGCGTGATGTTGACGAACTTGGAGGCGACCCTGAGCACATGTTCTGGCTCTGGCACACCCACAGGCCCAGCCGTCATCATTTTGCACTGGCCTATTTTAAGGTCCAGGCGTTCGTAAAAACTCATGCTATCGCCGTATTCGAGAATGGTGTCTTTGCCGGTAATGCCTATATCAGCAACCCCGTTCTCCACGTAGGTGGGCACATCAGCAGAGCGCGTGACAATAAGTTTATGACCGCCAGAAACACTATCAAAAATAAGCTTCCTGGACTTATCCGGGTCCTCGCTAGGTTGAATCTCACAAGCCGCCAACAGTGGCAAACATTCTTTAAATATACGGCCCTTATTGAGCGCGATAACTAAACCCATAGTTCTAATCAGCCTTGATTAAATTTTGTTCGAAAACGCTTTAAGCGAAATGCCTAAGCGATGTGCAGGCCTGTTTTTGTAGACCTGCTTTTACCGACCTGTTTTCGCAGACCACTACAAATACCACAAAGAGAATGGACACCTGCTCAATAAGTCTTTGTGCCGCGTACCCTAGAAGCTATGACACCCGCCGCACTTGCGCACCAAGCTGCTGCAGCTTCTCTTCAATGGTCTCATAACCACGGTCGATGTGATAAATCCGATCAATAACCGTTGTACCTTCCGCCGCCAAAGCAGCCAGTACAAGGCTAGAAGAAGCACGCAAATCTGTAGCCATAACTGGCGCTGCGCGGAGTTTTTCCACTCCGTGAACTACGGCCATAGACACGCCATGCAATTCAATATTGGCACCTAACCGATTCATTTCATGAACATGCATGAAGCGGTTTTCAAATATTTTTTCATGGATGGTCGACGTGCCGTCAGCCACCACATTTAAGGCCATAAACTGGGCCTGCATATCTGTGGGAAATCCGGGATACGGCGCCGTTTCAATATCCACAGCTTTTGGCCGTCGCCCGTGCATATCAAGCGTAATCCAGTCTTCACCCACTTCAATATCGGCGCCAGCCTGAACAAGCTTGTCAATCACAGCACCCAAGGTGCCAGGTTCAACATCGCGCAGACGAATTTTGCCCGCCGTCACAGCAGCGGCTATTAAATAGGTACCGGCCTCAACCCGGTCAGGCATCACGCGATAACTGCCCCCGTGAAGTTTTTCCACCCCTTCAATTGTGATGGTAGGCGAGCCATGGCCGCTAACCTTCGCACCCAACGTGCGCAAAAACTCACCCAGATCAATGATCTCTGGCTCACACGCTGCGTTGTGTATTCTTGTCACCCCTTTCGCCAGCGTAGCGGCCATCATCAGATTTTCGGTACCGCCCACCGTGACCACGTCCATATAAAGATCATTTCCGATCAAACCATTCGGCGCATGGGCCCGAACATAACCGTCAGAAACCTCTATCTCTGCGCCCATACCTTCTAGGCCCTTCAAATGTTGGTCAACCGGACGAGAACCAATGGCACAACCACCCGGCAGCGATACTTCTGCCTTGCCGTAACGCGCAAGCATGGGGCCAAGCACCAAAAATGAGGCCCGCATGGTTTTAACCAAACTATAGGGCGCGCATAAATCGTTCAGGTGATGGGCAGAAATCTCTACGTTCATACGCTCATCAAGGCTTACGCCAACACCCAAGCAAGCCAGCAGCTCGATCATTGTGGTGACGTCATGTAAATGCGGTGCATTAGAAATAATGACCGGTTCAGCCGTGAGTAAGGAGCCAGCTAAAATCGGTAACGCAGAATTTTTAGCGCCAGAAATCCTAATCTGACCGTCTAATTTGAAGCCGCCATCGATACTTAACTTATCCATTGTGCGTAAACCTATTCAGGCGCATCGGCTTTAATTGTCACAGCGTGCAAAGCACCACCAGCAATCAAATCTTCGATGCATGCATATACTTGTTGCTGTTTCTTTACCCTACTCATGCCGGCAAAAAGGCTTGCGACCACTGCTATCGTGGCACGGTTGCCGTCTACATTGACGGTGACTTGCGCACCGGCAATTGCGGCCTCGATACGTTGTTTTATTTCATCTTGCATGGATAGAGTCTTTCTTTGTTGTACTTTAAATCTTGTGCTGTAGAGAATGCGCTTTCTTTTCAGTTCTTTCTTTTCAGCTCTTTCTTTTCAGCTCTTTCTTAATTGCTGCATATTTATCTGCGCTTTGTTATCACGCTTACTGCTTTCTTTGCGTCGGATATGCATCATCTATATCTCATCGCTTTTGGCTTATTGGCACCACTGGCACCAGCGATATCTTTCGCAGGCCACATGGTACGCAATTCTAAGGCGACATTCATGGACAGATTGTCCAATACCTAGCTATTTCTTCTACCATCAGAATATTGGATAAATACACTCCAATGCCTTAAGCAGCTTGGCTCATGGACCAGATCGGACTAAAGTGCGCTTTCACTAAAGGCCTGTTTTAACTAAGGACAGACAATATCCATGTGGATTCAACTTACACTTCTAGTACTTGGCTTTGTTGCCCTGATATGGAGTGCGGACAAATTTTTGTCTGGCGCTGCAGCAACAGCGACAAATATGGGCGTGTCAAAAATGATGATCGGCCTTACGGTCGTTTCAGTAGGTACTTCCGCGCCGGAGATCGTCGTAGCTAGCATGGCCGCCTTAGATGGCAATTCCCTACTCGCGGTGGGCAACGCGATCGGCTCAAATATCGCGAATATCGGCTTGGTCTTGGGTATCACCGCAATCATCACCCCGCTTCCATTTTCCGCCAACGTCCTACGCAAAGAATTGCCATGGTTGCTGGGCGCTACGTTTTTAGCCGTTATCCTACTGTTCGACCGGCGCCTAGACTTTGTAGACGGCATTATCTTACTACTGGGCTTGACCTACATTCTTTGGCAACTAATGGCCTCCCAAAGCGATCCTGAGTATTCAACAGAGGCCATTTCCGATGAACTAGACGGCCTGCCTGAAATGACAAACAGGCAGAGCATTATTTGGCTGACAGTTGGGCTAATAGTGCTGTTGATTTCAGCTCAAGTACTCGTTTACGCGGCAACTAATATTGCCACCACCCTAGGTGTTAGCGACTTGATTATTGGCTTAACAATTGTCGCCGTGGGCACCAGTTTACCGGAGCTCGCGGCCACCGTTGGATCGGCCATTAAAGGCCAGCCAGATATCGCTATTGGCAACATCGTTGGCTCTAACATTTTGAACATATTGGCGGTATTGGCTGTGCCGGGACTGATCCACGCAACCGACATAGACTACGCCGCACTTTGGCGCGACAGTGGCATGATGTTGGCGCTGACCCTCATGCTGGCACTGTTCGCTTACGGTTTAAACTCTAGAGCCGTGATCACTCGATTTGAGGGTTCTGTCATGCTTATGGCATGGATCGGTTACAACCTACTTTTGATTCAGCAGGCCTAAGTTATGTCCATAAATCAAATCGCCAAAGCTATTCAAGGCATTGTTTTTGACGTGGACGGCGTTCTCACAAATGGACGAATCATTTACAGTGACTCCGGCGTTGAAACCAAACATTTCCATGTTCGCGATGGGGCGAGCATTAAGTTGTTGGCCAACAAGGGCATTGAGATCGCAATTATTACCGGGCGCGAATCCACAATGGTCAGTCGCCGCGCGGAAGAGCTGGGCATTGTCCACGTAGTGCAAGGTGCAGATTCAAAAACTGATGCCCTCCAAACGCTAATGGACAACGGCTTTCCTAGCCAGAACCTTTGTGCTATCGGCGACGACATCCAAGATTTACAGCTGTTTAATCATCCAAGCATCACACTGCGCGCAACTGTCGCGGACGCCCACCCAGTAGTGTTAGCTAAAGCCGACTTTACAACACTGCGGGGCGGTGGTGAGGGTGTTGCGTTAGAACTGGCTGAACTCATTCTTAAAGCCCAAGGCAAGTGGGATTTTGACTGATGGCCACCGCCTCCCCGCGAACCAGTTCACGAGGCAAACAACTTAGCTTTGCTGCCATAATTTTGTGCGCACTGATTTTGTTGGCCATTTTTATGCCCAACTATTTTCAAAACCTGCAACAAGCCACTGCGCCCTTTGTCGATCAAGACCAAGCTTCCATAGAGGCCCAGCGCGCGCCAGATAGCTACGGCAAAAATATGTTGCTGCAGACTTTTTCTGCAACTGGCAACGTTCAGTATCAAGTGCAAGCTGCATCCATGCAGCAATACCTAGGTGACAAATCCACAAATCTACAAACGCCACTCATCACCTTAAACAATGAAGGCAGTTCGCCTTGGATCATCAAAGCGAATGATGGACTCATTAAGCCGAGTAACGACGGTTTGGCTGCGAGCGAAAAAGTACTGATTCTTAACGGTGCTGTCTCAGTCACCCAGAATCTAAGCGGCAACGACTTTGTACGTTTACGCAGCGAAGCACTAACAGTTTACCCAGACTCGCAAACTGCGCGCACAGAACACACTGTTATTGTTGAGACTTCGGTCTTTAGAACACAGGCTTTAGGGGTGCTCATTGATCTCTCCAGTGGCCGTATTGAATTTCCAAAGAACCCTCACCAAAGGGTGAGAAGCACAATTATGCCAACGCCAGATCTATCTACACTATCGGTACTTTCTGCCCCCCTCGCACAAAAATCAGAATATAGTGGCCTAAAGCAACTTCATGGGAGCGCCGATGCTTAACAACATGATCAGGTGGGCGCAGTTGACCACAGCATCGGTTTTGGCGATGGCAGTTTTGCCGAGTATCGGCTTCGCCGCATCTGCCAGTGCAGCAGGTGAAATTGTTATTGAAGGCGCCAGCGCAGAATTCGATAAGACCAACAACACCATTACCTACACGGGCAATGTAGAGGCGAAAATGGACAGCGTTGCTATTAATGGCGAGATACTTTTAGTCAATCTTGCCCAGGACCGTGTACAACTCATTACCACTTCTGGTACGCCAGCAAGATTCAGTCAAGCGGCCAGCCCCAGTACTGGACGCCCTGATGAAACGTCCGCCTCAGCAGAAAAAATTGTTTATTACCCGGAAGAAAATAAATTGGAACTGACCGGCGAGGCCCGACTAATTCAGGGCAGCAATGTAGTCAGCAGTCCCTCAATTCGCTACGACATTCTGGGCGGAGAAGTGGAAGCTGGGGATAACTCAGGTACAGAAAGAGTACAGATGCAGTTGCTGTTACCCCCGGTCGATGTCAACGCAAAACAGCCAGCTGACGCCATCGAAAAATAATGGAGAGCTTATCAGCCCAACATTTACGTAAATCCTATGGCAGCACTTTGGTGTTGGAGGATGTTTCCTTGGCCGTAAACAGAGGCGAGATTGTGGGCTTGCTCGGGCCGAATGGCGCGGGAAAGACAACCTGCTTTTATATGTTGGTGGGCCTGATCAAACCAGATTCCGGAAACATCAACTTAGCCTCATTAGACCTCACCGCAGCCCCGGTGCACGAAAGAGCAAGAGCAGGGATAGGCTACCTTCCGCAAGAAGCCAGCGTTTTCAAAACGCTTTCTACCCAGGACAATATTTTGGCCATTCTGGAGTTAAATGATGAACTGGATAAACAGCAGCGCAACGCCCGCCTTGAAGAGTTGATCGCCGAATTCAACCTAGGCCCGGTACGCGACAGCCTTGGGCAAAGTCTCAGTGGCGGTGAGCGAAGGCGCTTGGAAATAGCGAGAGCACTGGCCAGTAACCCGCAGTTTATTCTACTAGACGAGCCTTTTGCCGGTGTTGACCCAATCTCCGTTAACGACATTAAAGAGGAAATCATCGACCTAGCTAAACGGGGTATCGGCGTTTTGATCACTGATCATAATGTCAAAGACACGCTGGATATTTGTGACCGTGCCTATATTGTGCACCAAGGACGCATAATTGCAGAAGGCCAACCCGCAGAAATTTTGTCAAACAAAATTGTACAAAAGGTCTATCTTGGTGAGGGCTTTGGGGAATAGCATAAGGGATCTAAAAAAGTATCATGGATCGTACGCGAGCATGCAGCTAAAAGAACAAACATTCGCAAATGTCGACGGCCTACACACGCCTCTGATGATAGGTGAGCACACCGAAAAGGTCACGGAAAAGGTCACGGAAAAGGTCACGGAAAAGACTGAACCGCTGGGCAGCAGCCACACACAGCTAGCCATACTCGGGACCTGCATTAATTTATGAAGCAGTCTCTCTCCATGAAGCTTGGCCAGCAATTGAAGATGACGCCTCAATTGCAACAGGCCATAAAACTTTTACAGCTATCGGCCATGGAGCTCAGCCAAGAAATTCAGACGACACTGGACAGCAATCCGCTGCTAGAAGTTGAGGATGATTGGAGTGACAACTTACCAGAAGTTGACGACAGTACAGATAATTACGACAACTTTGATGCAGAACCAGCGCCAATTGACGACTTCCCAGATGCCCAAGATCTAGAACAGGATGTCGGTGCACAACTCTCTGAACCACTGAGCGAAACATTAGAAGTAGACTCCTCTTGGGATGACGTTTACCCCCAAGCACCCGCAGCGGCACCGGCCAGCGGCGAGTTCGACCTAGATCCAGGCGCCAATAATGTCACCGCGCCTAGCCTCATTGATCATCTTGAATGGCAGTTAAATCTCACACCCATGGCACCCTCGGATCGCGTGGTTGCAATGGCCATAATTGATGCCATTGATACCGACGGAATGCTCAGTGCCAGCATTGAGGAAATTCGGACCACGCTATTTGATCCAAACCTGACCGCAGATGACCAAATCAACGACGAAGACATTATCCAAATACTTGGCCGCGTACAGCAGTTTGACCCCATTGGGGTAGGCGCTCGGGACCTGCGCGAGTGCTTACTCTTACAACTCATGCAATTAGATCCAGCAACCGAGTGGCTAGAAGAGGCCATCAGTGTTGTTGATCAGCACCTGGACTTGCTGGGCGCAAAGGACTTCGTCAACCTGATAAAGCGGACTCGCCTACAAGAATCTCAACTCAGCGAAATTGTGGCGCTAATAAGAACACTGCAGCCCAGACCGGGTGCCGCATTTGACTCAGCGGATTCAGATTTTGTACTACCCGATGTAGTGGTGCGAAAACAAAACAATCGATGGCTGGTGGAGCTAAACCCGGAAACACTGCCCAAGGTGCGCATCAACGACACTTACGCAGGCTATGTTAAAAACTTAAGTTCAGGCGCAGATAAAGATTTCATTAAAGACAATTTGCAGGAGGCCCGCTGGTTTTTGAAGAGCCTGCAAACCAGACATGACACTTTACTCAAAGTGGCGACAAAAATTGTTGAAGTTCAACAAGGCTTCTTGGAACACGGCCCAGAGGCCATGAAGCCACTGATCCTTGCCGATATTGCTGAGCAAGTGGAATTGCACGAATCGACTATTTCTCGCGTAACCAACCGCAAGTACTTGGCGACGCCTCGAGGGCTTTTTGAGTTAAAATATTTTTTCTCATCCCATGTCGGCACAGCCAGTGGCGGAGAAGTTTCAAGCACCGCGATACGCGCTATTATCAAAAAACTCACTGCAGAAGAAAATCCAAGAAAACCATTGAGTGATAGCAAAATCGCCGTAATATTAAAGGCGCAGAACATTACTGTTGCAAGACGTACAGTTGCAAAATATCGGGAGTCTTTGTCGATACCTCCGTCTAACGAGCGGAAACAACTTGTCTAGCATTGGCCTGCAATCCGGCAGACAATGACAGCATTCTGGCAAAGGCAACTGGCAACTGGCAACTGGCAACTGGCAACTGGCAACTAAACTAAAGGATTCATTGGAAAATAAGGAGATTAGCCATGCAGCTAAATATCACCGGCCACCAAATTGACCTCACTGACTCGCTACAAAGCTACATTCGAGAAAAGTTTCAAAAACTGGAAAGACACTCCGATCAAATCACACAAACCCATGTTGTCCTAAACATAGAGAAATTGTCTCATCAGGCAGAAGCAACTGCCCATGTACCAGGCGCTGAGTTATTTGCAAATGCCGAAGCATCCGATATGTATGCGGCAATAGATCAACTCTTAGACAAACTCGATAGACAATTAATAAAGCACAAAGAGAAAACCGTAGCGCGTCACAATGGCCGCAATGACAGATCACCTAACCATACAATTACGTAGAACAAAACGAGCCGTTGCACATATGCCATCAATAGCAGAACTTCTAGAACCAGCGCAAGTACACTGTAACTTTGCTGGACACAGCCGCAAAAAAATTCTGCAATTGGTGGCGGAATCCCTAGCCGAGGAAGCAAACGATGAGGAAAGTTCTTTAAACGAGATTTATGATGGACTGACCGAACGAGAGCGGCTTGGCAGCACTGGCTTAGGAGACGGTGTGGCCATTCCTCACTGCCGTATGAACTGTGAGAAAATGCGTTGCGCGTTTGTTTCACTTAGTGAAGCCATCGACTACGAATCCATAGATGGAGAACCAGTAGATCTGATTTTTGTGCTCATAGTCCCCACTTTGGAAAACAAAGCACACTTAGAAATGCTCTCTGTTCTTGCACATATTTTTGGCGAGAGTGATTTTCGCCAACGACTTAGGGCAGCTAACACTAACGAGGAATTACGTACTACCATGATAGCTATTGAAAAAGAGGTAGCACAGCAGTCCAACGCAGCAGTGGCGAATAGCAGCTAATGAAATTAATCATCATCAGCGGCCGTTCTGGCTCCGGCAAGTCCACCGCCGTTAGAGCCTTAGAAGATTCGGGTTACAACTGTATTGATAATTTACCCATCAGTTTGCTCGAAGCGCTGATCATGGAGTACCTTAAAGAGGACGCCGCTAGCACTAAGCTTGCTGTTTGCATTGACGCCAGAAGTAGATCGCTGGAAAAATTTCCCGACATCCTAATGAAGTTGGAAAACGCTGCCATAGAAAGACAAATCATTTACCTAGATGCACTAGGTCCATCGCTGGTAAAAAGGTTCAGTGAAACACGGCGCAAACACCCGCTAACAACCAAAGACATTGATCTTCGCCAAGCCATTGATATGGAAGCGCGGATACTGGGCAGCGTCGCTGATCTTGCTAACCTAATCATAGATACAACTCACCTAGGCGCAAAACAGCTTAGCGATCAAATCAAAGAAAGAATAATTCAACGCGAAGAATCATCTATAAGTTTGGTGTTTCGATCATTTGGATTTAAGCACGGCGTTCCGGTAGATACCGACTTTGTCTTCGATTTGCGCTGTTTACCTAATCCTCACTGGGAACCCAAGCTCAGGCCACTCACCGGCCTCAATCAAGAGGTGGAAAATTATCTCGACGATCAGCCTATGGTGATTGAGATGTTCGACGAACTATCCGGGCTACTCAAACGCTGGATTCCTCGCTTCGAAGCCAACGAGCGAATTTATATGACAATTGGCATTGGCTGCACCGGTGGACAACACCGCAGTGTTTATATGGCTGAAAAACTCGCCCGTTATTTTAAAGAACAGTTCGGGAATGTACTTGTCAGACATAGAGAGCTTGAACGCCTTAAAATCAAATAGCGCCTGAGCTGGGGTCTGTTTGCGAATCCTGACTTAAACCTCATTTAACCATTAGCGTGTTGGTGAGCAGACTTACCGCATTGAGGTTGTTGAACTGCCTTTTGTCCTACAGCGAACACGGCAAGAAAATGCTTCTGTTCTTTTTCATTGTTCCAGCTACTATGCTCAGCGGGCAATCTAATGCTAGAGACAAAAGAAACCATCGAGAAACCATCGAGAAACAGTCGAGATACCATGCAGCAAACCATCCTCACCATTATTAACCCTCTCGGCTTACACGCCCGAGCTGCGTCCAAACTTGTTGATTGCGCCAAACATTTTGAAGCGGCGATCACTTTGGCGACAGACGGTGACGAAGTGGACGGCAAAAGCATAATGAAGCTCTTGCTTTTGGGTGCGCCCATGGGCACTGAAGTTACTCTGCGCGTGGACGGCGCGGATGAAGAGGACGCCTTTCTCAAGGTGTGCGAACTAATCAACGCAGGTTTTGGTGAACTCGAAGATTAATGATAAGCGGCGACCAGCAAAAGCTAGAAGATATTCTAAGGGGCCTTGGCCGCAGTAGCGTAGACGAAACCAAAATACTTCTCGCCTCCCTACGCCCCAACGAAGTGGCCATGGCCATGGAGGCTAATCAACCAGGTACCAGAAGGGTAATCTGGCAATTACTGGACGACGACGCACGCAACCAAAGCCTGCAGTATTTGCGTGAGGACGTGCGCGCAGAATTTTTGGAAGCCATGGACACCGCGCAACTGGTCGCGGCTGCAGAAAATCTCGACACCGATGACTTTGCTGACATTCTGCAACAACTGCCAGCGACAATAACTACCCAAGTTTTAGAGAATTTGGATGCCCGCGATCGTGCTCGGGTAGAGTCAGTATTGTCTTATCCAGAGGACAGCGCCGGCGGGCTGATGAACACTGACACCATCACCGTGCGCCCACGTCATGCAATCGAATTAGTGCTGCGATATTTACGTCTACGCAAAGATCTCCCAAAATCCACCGACTCTCTTATCGTCGTGAACAGCGCAGACGAATACGTAGGTATGCTGCCACTAGCCAAACTACTCACCTCAGACCCCTCTGTGATTGTTAGAGAAATCATGGACAGCGATATACCCGCCATTCACGTATCGGAAACGGATGCTGCCGTGGCAAGAATATTCTCAGAACGAGATTTAATTTCCGCTCCGGTCATAGATGACGAAGGACGCCTTGTCGGGCGTATTATAATTGATGATGTGGTTGACGTTATTATAGAGGACGCAGGCGAGGCCGTTCTGGCTAAGGCGGGTTTAGACGTTGACGAGGACACCTTCGCCCCGGTGCATAAAGCCGTACGCCGAAGAGCCGTATGGTTGGGCATCAACTTACTCACGGCGCTCATGGCCGCCGGCGTAATTCACTTATTCGAAGACGCTATTGTTAAAGTTGTAGCGCTTGCTGTACTTATGCCCGTGGTGGCGAGCATGGGCGGAATTGCGGGCACCCAAACCCTCACTCTGGTAATAAGAGGGCAGGCCACAGGCCAGATCGGCAAAAACAATCTTCTTTGGATGCTCAACAGGGAGTTTATTGTCGCCGCATTAAACGGATTGTTGTGGGCAACTTTGGTAGCGGTTGCAGCCGCAATCGTTTTCGCAGATATGTTATTGGGTTACGTTATCGCAGCAGCCATGATGGTGACCATTTTGGTTGCAGCGATCGCCGGCAGCTTACTACCAAGTCTGCTGCGCAGAATGAACATCGATCCAGCTATTGCCGGCGGTGTAGTGCTGACCACCATTACTGACATCACTGGGTTTTTCGTTTTTCTCGGCTTAGCGACGCTGGTGTACAGCTAGCCGCAAAGCTTACTGCCCAGCTATGGTCATTGCGTCTAGCAAGATACTGGGCGCTCGAATATTGCCACGCATATCCACATCGTCGCCAATGGCGACAATATTAAGCAGCATGTCTTTAAGGTTACCGGCAATTGTGAGTTCATCTACCGGATATAAAATTTCACCGTTCTCAACCCAAAACCCTGAAGCACCCCTAGAGTAATCACCTGTTACAGCGTTCACACCCTGACCCATCAATTCAGTGACCAATAGACCGGTATTCATCTGCTTGAGCAAATCAGCATGTGATGTTTTGGGGGCAATAATATCCAAATTATGTACGCCACCCGCATTACCCGTTGTTTGCATGCCGAGTTTGCGCGCAGAGTAGTTAGACAATATGTAACTGCTCACAGAGCCTTGAGATACGAACTCATTAATTCTAGTCGCTACGCCGTCGCCGTCGAAATAGGCGCTGCCTAAGCTGCCTAAAATATGCGGGTCTTCTCTCAAACTCATCCACTTAGGCAGCACCTGGCTACCCAAGCTGTCCAACAAGAATGAAGCTTTGCGATATTGCGCGCCGCCGCCAATGGCGCCAAGAAGGTGACCTAAGAGTCCGCTGGCTAATTGCGGTGATAACAAAATTGGGTAATTTCCTGTGGGCGCTTTTTGCGGTGACAACCGGGCAACTGTGCGACGCCCTGCCTCTTCGCCTACGGCTATAGCACTTTCTAGACCATTGCTCTGGCGCGCTAGGGAATACCAATAGTCGCGCTGCATACCATTATTGTCTTCACCTATCAGCACACAGCTCAGGCTGTGCCGAGTACCTGAGTAGCTACCGATAAAACCATGGCTATTGCCATAAACTCTTAGCCCTTGTTGTGTGCTCACCTCAGCCCCATCAGAGTTAACCAGCCTCTCGTCCACTCGCAAACCTGCTGCTTCGCACTCGATGGCAAGTTGGGTGGCCTCTTCAGGCTCAATCTTCCATGGGTGATACAAATCCAAGTCCATAGCTTGGGTCGGCATCAAGGCTTTATCTGCCAATCCACTGCACTCGTCTTCCTGAGTATGCTGGGCAATATTTTTTGCTGCTTTAACCGTATCGCGAATTGCCTCTAAACTGCTGTCAGTCGTACTGGCTGAGCCTTTGCGTTGACCAAAATAAAGCGTAATGCCAAAACCTCGATCTTGATTAAATTCTAAGTTTTCAAGTTCGCCTTTGCGTACCCGAACACCGAGTCCTTGATCCATACTTACCGAAACCTCAGCTTGATCCGCACCTTGCTGGTTCGCTTCTGTAAGAATATCTTGCACAAGTTCCGTCAATTCTGTTTGATGATCTATAAAATCCAATGAACTATTCCAAAAAAGTTA
>ENA-OQVM01003685-OQVM01003685.1-marine-metagenome-genome-assembly--contig:-NODE-3685-length-16374-cov-44.939437_pt1 | contig 16374 bp, 16 predicted proteins | sample MGYA00237776_ERZ505498 | MGnify/ENA primary metagenome ERZ505498 (study PRJEB26159, sample SAMN06265151) | marine metagenome | isolation source: Helgoland LTER site | place: Germany:Helgoland, sampling... | reverse complement strand
AAAAATTCTACAAGTTTCCATACAAGTAGCAAAATGAAATCTCTGAAGTCTTAAGACGGATATTTAGTTGGCCGATAAAAGACCATGTAGATGATAGCATAGAAGAATGTGTCCTTAAAGGGTCTCCTGGCGATCTGAATCACGAAGCATAAGAATGCATTTTGTCTGAACTCATTAGGCTATAAGACTTTTTAGTCAATAGGTCTTAACGAGATATCAAAGGCGCTAGTATCTTGATCTTATGTGATCATTTTTCTGCATCCTACGCCGTTAAAATAATCGACTTGTCAACAATATATGTGTATGAAGACCCTTTAGAGCGTGATTAGGGCCTTATCAAAGGAGTTACGAATTTGATAAATTATATTAAAAACTTATGAATGACTTTTAACAACAGTTTTATTAACCATAAACAGAATGACACTGGAGCATACTTGGCTTTTTAACCAACTTTATGTATCTTATCATCGTGATATTTAAACTTACAAAATACCAACCTATAATCTTATATATTTTTTAGTAAATTTAATAACTCAGAAAACAAATCCACAAAGCTCAGCACTATAGAAATAATAAATAAACTTACCAAAGCAAATAAAGTTAACATAAGAGTTAGCAATAATTATGGGCAGAATGATTTAGCATTTTCATTGAGTGGCAGTACAAAAGCAATTAATTTTGTTATTCCAGTCGACAAGCGGGAGGGTCTTTTGATGGCTGCTAAACAAGAACGAGATAAATTACTTGACGAAATAAAGGAGAAAGAAGTATTACTTAAAACCCTTTATGAAAAACTTGATTCAGAAATGTTTGAGGAAAATACATTGAAAAAACTTAAAAATGAAATTAAAGAAGACTTAGGTCTTGGAGTCACAAGTTATTCTAAGATAGATGACGTCAATGATATTGATGTGGTTGGTAATGGTTTATATTTTGATAGAAAGGGAAAAGTTGATGTATATTATTTGAATAGTGATGGTTCTAATAGAAAAATTTATGGCGACTGGTATGTTTTGAAAGATGCGCCAGTTTACAAGAGAAACAACGAAATTAAAGAATCAGTAAAGTCATTATTAACAAAATATAAGTATGAAAAGCTAATCTCTCATTTAACCGATGAAGTGTTGGAAAAAGCTAATAGCTCTAAAGGATTTCCTATTAACTCAATTGATGAGATCAAAATTATATTAAGCAAATTCCAATACGGAAAATTCTGGAGTTGTAAGCTGAATATATACTTAAACGATGGGTCGGTTGTAACTACATACGACACATATATTTACAGTAGTGGTAAGGTTGAAATAAGCAAATCTGAGTTAAAGAAAATTGGTGGGAAAGCTAATACTGAGTTTTAATACAACCTAACTTCACAAACTGTAATCCCTAACTAACGACTTTATTAAGTCCAGTTGTGATACTTTTTATTTTTAGGCTTCTTAGGTTTTAAATAAGCTGAACTATTATGTTTGTTTATAAGCTTAGAGGTTTCTTTTGCCCACGCTTCATAGCTAAGTAAAACATCGTTGCTATTAATAAAAGTAGCTCCTATTTGGGCGAATTGCGCTTCCAGAAGTTCTATTATCAATGATGTCTCATACTCCCTTAAAACGCTTATATGAGCCTTATGTACTTGGTCTTCAATGAAAGATAAATCATCATAGTGTTTAATGATGTTAGGGTTGGTATGCCCAAGTAATACTCTCATCAATTATTAAGTAGACAGCTAATGCACCTAAAACTATATATGATTACTTTTCACAATCTCTTTCTTTTGCCTTGCACATACCATATTTAAACCCTCTGTTATATCCACATTTGTAACCCTCTGAACATTCGTATTTTGGGTAAGGTGGATATGGAGTATAAGGACAGTATGCATATTGACCTTTTACATCTTTCCAACCTTCACACCATCCAGCTTCCCAGCCTTTGTCATATTCAGATTGGAATTTAACAACTTCAGTTTTAACTTTTTCTATCTTAATGTTTTTGGTAACCGACATCAACGATATTGTGCCTATTGCCAGAAATAAAACCAGTAATAATTTTTTCATCTTTCTTAAATTAAATTTGTTTATACTTCAAATATAGTGATACCCAATTAAATATAAAACCCTTAAGTCCATAATTAGTGTTTTAGAAAAGATGAACTAGCATAAAAAAAAGACAGAGAGTATTAAAATATTTCTCATTGTATTGGTTCATTTAAAACTTAAAGTATAATTCAAAAATACAAAATAATATTACAACGTTTACATCTGTAATTATTTTTATATGAAGCTGAAGCACTTGTGAAAGCAGTACACGTTTGAGGGTATTTACCTCAGCTATATATTACATCTCTTTTGTAGTCTGTTATTACTGGGCTTCGTTTATCTATACATTTAGAGTAAAGTTTAGCCCAACTTTTAAGGCTTAGAATTACATAATCATTATTGATGAAATCTGCGTTTATCTTTACAAATTGTTTCTGTATAGCCTTAACAAGCTGGGAAACTTTATATTCTTTTAATACTTTCATATGAGCCTTATGCACCTCATTCTCGATAACTGATAAATCATCATAGTGCTTTATAATATTAGTATTTACGTGTCCTAAAAGGATGTTTCTCATATCCTCAGAAATTTGTAACATTCTAGCATAATTGTTGAATGTAGCGCGAGCCGACTTTGCTGGTACATCGAGTATTTTTCTTATTTTTTTCTGATAAACATCATATATCCCTCTGTGTAAATAAGTGTTATCTACATCATAACCGAAAAAGCTCAAAGGGTCTTCCTCTTCAAGTCTTAATTCATCTCTTCTGTCATAGTGAGTACACCAAACTGAACGCTTCATAAGAGAAAACATCGTAAGGGTATCGGTATCAACTCTAATAACCATAGTAGAAGATGAGCGACCTTCATTTTTACTTCTGTCGTGGACTATATAATCATAACCGCCCTGACAAAGCTGAGTAATATTTCCTTCATCCATAAACTCATTTTTATCAAACTCATTTCTAAGTTTAGAACTTTTAAATTTAACAAGGTCTGCAAAGTACATCCCCCTTGTCATAAAAGACAACAAATAAATGCACATAGCTTGAAGCTCATAAATAGTTTTACAACTCTTTATTCCTTCAAGTAATTTATCGCTTTCAAGAGTTTGAGGTTTATTGCGTTTAGCACCTTTTACAGATAATCGTTTGCTGAAATATGGTCGTTCAAATATTACTTGATTATCATAGGCATCATTACAAATAGCCTTGATTTTCTTCAAGTATGAATTGTAAGATGTAGCCTTTACATTATTAAGAGCCTTGTTTCTAAATTCCACAAGTGTTGAATAGTTAGTTAAGTCATTAAATGTTATGAGCCTATTTTTATCCCAGCCCATATTTTTTTTAAATGCACCAAGTGTAGCTTTATAATCCAAATAGGTAGTGTTTTTAGCTTTTTGTTTCTTTAAAAATGTATCAAGATAACTATCTACACTCTCAACATCTGCCTCGCCTTTTAAATGTAAAAGTACTTGCTCAATGTTGTATTGACCAGCATCAAATTTAGTTTGTGCAACAGACTGAAATGACCTCAGCTCTTCAACACGTTTATTTATAATTGATTGGTTTGGATGAGTAGACTTAGCTCTAAAGTTTTTAACATCAAATTGCTTTAGGTTGACTTCAAGATTAGGATAAATTCGCTTTCTAATTTGATTAGATTGACCACTCTTGCCGTTTGACACATTAAAATAGACTGAATTTAGCCCAGACTTTTTAACATTTTTGTCAAGTTTTATTGCTATTACCATACCCAAATGTATAAAAAAAAGACATAGGGTGCAAGTAAGGGTGCAAGTATAAAGCAAAAAAAAAGAACTACATTTCTGTAATTCTCTTCGTGGAGAAGATGGGGCTCGAACCCACGACCTCTTGACTGCCAGTCAAGCGCTCTAGCCAACTGAGCTACATCCCCAATTTGTAATTATCTTCTTAGAGATTGATACGATACCTGATTTTAAATACTTAAGAAAGCGCCAAATTTACTAAAAAACTGACAGACTTTTGACAGACTTTTCTGTTCTTTTCGCTTTTAGCCTTTTCTCAACACGGGTTCTACCAAAGCTACCAAGCTAATTATTTACTATATTTGAGCATAAACCAATTTGATTATTTATAGTTATGAAATTCTGGGAAAGCCCTTTGATTAAAAAATTAGGATGGAAAGAAGAGCCAAAAGGGGTGTCTAAAGTAATGTCCGTATGTATGCTTATCGTTATATCTAGTGTTTTTTTACCGTTAAGCATAATACAAACTAAAATCGCATCTCTAATTATATATTTATGTATTGCTGTTTTTTCCGTCTTACTTATATATGAGCTCGTAAAAAGAATTTTCTTAAAAAAATAGTTTTCAAAGCCTAACTTACTCTAATCTCATTTATTTCGAGAAAATCTAACCCCCTTAAATAGGTTAAGCTTATGCAGCGAATACGTAAACTGATATAATAAAAAAACCCTACATTTCTGCAAGGGTCTTCCAATAAAAACGCTATTTTATTTTTACTATTTCTCCATTTTAGAAATAATTTGCTCTAATCTTTCTAGTCTTTTTTCTTGCGCTTTAAGTCTGTCAATTTCTAATTGTTGTTCTTTAAGTGCATTAATAAGTACAGGTACAAGTCCTTGATAGTTTACCGATTTGATGTCGTTTGCTTCCGACACCAATTCAGGAAACACCTTTTCAATATCTTGAGCCAACAGTCCGATTTTCTTTTTGTTATTAGCATCTTTCTTCATCGTGTAAGTCTTTCCGTCTATTTGTAACAATTTAGACAACGTACTCCCAAGAGAAATGATATTAGCTTTGAGGCGCATGTCTGAATTAATGTTTAAATCCCCTGCAATAGTAGTTGTTCCATCAAACAAAACCGTCATGGCATCTGACCTATCAAGAGTTGATGAAACATTATCATCAGTCCCATTTCCAATAACAAAAGCTCTGTTGGCCAAGCTCCAATTATCAGCATCAGCAGTAGAATCTGCAGTGTTTGCAGATCCAATAGCAAATGTAGTGTAGCCGTCTGCCAAAGTATTGTTTCCAATAGCAAAAGATCTTTTCCCGGTAGCTACAGAAGAATATCCGATAGCGATTGAACTATCACCATTTGCTTCAGAATAATTTCCCATAGCTAAGGCGTTTGCACCATTAGCAGCGGTGTCACTACCTATTGAAAAAGAGTTGTCAGATTCTGCAACAGCCGAACTTCCAATGGCAACAGAATAATTTCCAGATGCTTTTGGAGAATTACCCATGGCAATTGCATAATTTCCAATTGCTAAAGCATAATCTCCAGCGGCAAAGGCATCATACCCAGAAGCCTCTGAAGATTCAATAAGTGCAATACTATTTGTTCCAGTTGCTGTACTTCCAGAGGATTGAATTCCTGAATTGTTTGCGTTAAATACTAATGGGCCATTAACAACAGGTAAATTAGTAAGACTTGATCCGTCGCCTACAAAAGCTTCTGCAGTAACTTTGCCTGCAATAACGGTTAAATCTGAAGCAATTATAACATTTCCTGAAGAGTCAATGTCTAAACCTCCAGAGCCCATATAATTTCGAAGACCATAACCATCTTCTAAAAGTAAATTAGAATAATACATTTTAACATTTCCTGAAGAGTCAATATCTAAACCTCCAGAGCCCATATAATTTCGAAGACCATAACCATTAGATAAGTTTAGATTACCATTATTTAAATTAAGTGAATTAAATCCGAATTCAATTTCAGTTCCGGAAGAACTAAATATTTTTCCGTCTAATTGAATATTAAAAAAATATCCGTTATCCTGCGCATTTATACTAAATCCGATAGCTAATGCTAAAAGTGTAAAGACTAATTTCATATACTTTAAGTTTGGTTAATTTCTTTGAATATACAAAAGCACAACTATAATTCTTCCTTTTTGTTAACCTTTTTTCAAAAAATTACAACTAAACAAACGTAAAACTTACTTCCTGTTCAGAAACTAACGGGACCTTAAACGGGTACGTCAACATTAATTAATCTAGCAGTTAACGAAGATGTGTTTAATTCTAAGCGTGAAGTTGATGACTATTGTTACGGCAAAAGTTGACTGTTAAGAGGACTCTCAACGTTCTTTGTTCCAAAGTTACTAAACTATTTTTTTTGTAGTTTTGTAGGTAAACCAACTTAATTGTGAGAAAACTTCTTCTGTTCTTCGCTTTATTAATTTTTGCTTGTGCTGGCGACGACGACCCTATAAACACATCATCTGTGTGTGTTGATGAAACATTAATTGATTTAGAAAGTTTTTGTGTTGAAATCTTTGAACCTGTATGTGGGTGTGACGGAGTTACATACGATAATAGTTGTATGGCTTTGAATTGGAACGGAGTTATATCCTATGAAGAAGGTGCTTGCGATTAATTGTAAAAACTTGATTAATCAAACTCTTTTTATGCTGTGAAAAATAGTAAATTATCGACAACAATTTTTTGAAAAAGTGAATCCTCTAATCAAATGTGATTTGAACTCAAGTCTTTTCCGTACATTTGACTCTAAACAAACCTATTATGAGTAGTAAATTTTTTGGTAATAAAACCGTCAAGCAAGCAGACACAAAAAAAGGGGCGAAATCGGATCTGAAAAGTAAAAACAATAGCAACAAAACCGCGGTACGAAAAACAGGACGCGGAAAATAGTACTATTGGAAACACCTATTAGCCTCAAACACATCAACAAACTAGCGGTACCTGCCATCATCGCGGGTATTTCCGAACCGATTTTGTCTCTTACGGACGCCGCCATCGTAGGGCATATTTCTGTAAATGCTACTGAATCCTTGGCTGCCGTTGGAGTTGTAACCGCCTTTTTATCCATGCTTATTTGGGTATTAGGACAGTCACGAAGTGCCATTTCATCCATCATTTCTCAATATCTAGGTGCTGGCAAGCTAGAGGAAGTCAAAAACTTACCCGCACAAGCCATTGCCATTATTTTAATGCTCAGCGTATTAATTTGTCTAGGAACTTACCCGTTTAGTACTGCCATTTTTAAGCTATATAATGCTTCGGGACTCTTATTAGATCTTAGTGTATCCTATTATAAAATTCGCGTATTTGGACTGCCCTTTACGCTCTATACCTTTGCCGTTTTTGGAGTTTTTAGAGGACTACAAAACACCTATTATCCCATGCTCATAGCCATTACTGGCGCCCTGATAAACATCCTTTTAGATGTGCTATTGGTATATGGAATTGCCGATGTATTTCCGCCGCTTTACCTCAAAGGTGCCGCCTATGCCAGTGTAGTTGCACAGTTTTTAATGGCTGCTTTGGCCACCTATTTCCTTCTAAAGAAAACGGAAATACCTTTAAGACTCACAAAACCAATCAATAAGGAAATTCCAAAATTTCTGAATATGATTGGACACCTCATCATCCGAACCTTGGCACTCAACACCGCCTTATATTTTGCAACACGTTTTGCCACAGGCTATGGAAACGCGTATATAGCAACCTATACCATCGCCATTAATTTATGGTTTTTTGCCGCCTTTGCCGTCGATGGCTATGCCAGTGCCGGCAATATCTTATCCGGAAAATTATACGGCGCTAAAAGCTATTCTTTATTAGTTCAACTAAGCAATCGACTGATAAAATATGCTTTTATTGTTGGACTTGCAATGGGAGCCGTGGGCGCCTTGTTTTACAAATCTATAGGAATCGTTTTTACAACTGATCCCGAAGTACTCACCGAATTTTATAACATCTTTTGGATTGTGTTACTAATGCAACCTTTTTGTGCCATAGCCTTTGTGTTTGATGGTATTTTTAAAGGCCTTGGAAAAATGAAAGACTTGAGAAATGTGCTCATACTAGCAACCCTTTTTGTGTTTTTACCCGTCCTCTTTATTATGGATTACTATGGATGGAAACTCCATGGCGTTTTCACTGCTTTTACCTTATGGATGATTGCTAGAGGCATTCCTTTAGTAATAAAATTTAGGAAACAATTTTTACCGCAGGTTCAAAACCATTAACTTTGTATAGATTTATTAATAGCCAAGACACTAAAAATCACTAATGAGTAACATTCGAATTACGAAAAAATTTTCTTTTGAAACAGGACATGCGCTCTATGGGTATGATGGTAAATGCAAAAATGTTCATGGACACAGCTACCGCTTAGATGTGACCGTGATTGGACAGCCAATTTCAGACAACACCCATGTGAAATTTGGAATGGTGATTGATTTTACAGATTTAAAAAAAATAATCAAAGAAGAAATTGTCGATGTCTTTGATCACGCTACAGTGTTTAACAAAAATACGCCGCATGTAGAGCTTGCGAAAGAACTTTCGGACCGTGGTCACAATGTGCTTCTCGTCGATTATCAACCGACTAGTGAAATGATGGTGATTGATTTTGCGGAAAAAATAAAAAAACGACTGCCGAATACCATACAGTTACATTCCCTAAAACTGCAAGAAACTGCCACCAGTTTTGCAGAATGGTATGCCAGTGACAACTAACCAATTTATATGACCGCTATAAAAATTCCTAACGGTAAAAAAATATACTTCGCCTCGGACAACCATCTTGGTGCACCGACTGCTGAAGCATCAATGCCTCGCGAAAAAAAGTTCGTACAATGGCTAGATGCAATAAAGCACGATGCAGAAGTTATTTTTTTGTTGGGTGATTTATTTGATTTTTGGTTTGAATATAAGTATGTGATTCCAAAAGGGTTTACTCGGGTGTTAGGAAAATTAGCCGAGCTAAGTGACCAAGGCATCAAAATTCACTTTTTTGTGGGCAATCATGACTTGTGGATGAATGGGTATTTCGAAGAAGAATTGGGTATTACAGTTCACCACCAGCCTGAAGAATTTACGTTTAACTCCACCTCTTTTTTTATTGGCCATGGTGATGGGCTTGGTCCCGAAGACAAAGGCTTTAAAAGACTTAAGAAAGTGTTTACAAATTCCTTTTTTCAATGGATTTATCGTTGGATACATCCCGATATTGGCGTGCGATTCGCACAATACCTATCCGTAAAGAACAAAGTTATTTCGGGCGATGAAGATGTGAAGTTTCTAGGAAACGACAAGGAGTGGTTGGTGCAATACTGCCAAAAAAAATTAGAAGAAAAACACCGCGACTATTTCGTGTTTGGACACCGCCACTTACCTCTTGATATCGCACTGAATGACCAATCAAAATACATCAATCTTGGAGATTGGATTAGTTACTACACCTACGCTGTTTTTGAAAACGATACGCTCGAACTGAAAGAGTTTTAATCTTTCAAACAAAATTAGCGGTTATTCCGTTTCCGTTTCGTGGGCGTCCAATTCTTTTTCTAAATCTAATTTTCTGAATGTGGGCGATACAATTCCCGTAGTAATCACAGTGATTAGGGTCATTGTTCCGCCAAAAACAACAGCGGTAACCGTTCCCATAAGTTTTGCTGTTACACCACTTTCAAAAGCGCCTAACTCATTTGAAGAGCCTACAAACATGGAGTTTACAGAAGATACACGACCTCGCATATGATCCGGTGTTTTGAGTTGTAAAATTGTTTGTCTTATCACCATAGAAACCCCATCGGTGACCCCGCTAAAAAACAAGGCCACTATCGAAATCCAGAAAATGGAAGACAACCCAAACACAATAATACACACCCCAAACCCAAAAATGGCTGCTAACAATTTGAGCCCTGCATTTTTACTGATCGGAATATAGGCAGTAATCAGCATTGTGAGAAACGCCCCAACAGCCGGAGCCGCTCTTAACAGTCCAAATCCTTCAGGACCCACTTTTAAAATATCTTGTGCAAAAACAGGGAGTAACGCTACGGCACCTCCAAAAAGAACTGCAATCATATCCAAACTTAAGGCGCCCAGAATTGCTTTTGTTTTAAATACAAATCGGACGCCTTCTTTTAAACTTTGCATGATAGGCTCTCCAATTTTTGGATTCATAATAGGTTTACGTGAAATTCCAAACAATAGTACAAAAGACAACAGCACCAGTCCAAAAACGATACACAGTGACCAATGCACGCCAATCCAGTTGATGGTAAGCCCTGCAAAAGCGGGACCCAAAACAGATGCCATTTGCCATGTTGAGCTGTTCCAAGTTGCTGCATTTGGATACGCTTTTTTAGGAACAATCAGGGCTACTAGCGAAAAAATAGTAGGCCCAAAAAACGCACGTAACAATCCACCCATAAATACAAATGCATAAATGGTATAGAGAATTGCTGTGGAGCTCCAGGACATTTCAACAGATGAACTGGTTAAAAAAAACAGACCAAAACTAATCAATGAAAACAGCCCAATGCATTTAAGAAGTAAATTTCGTTTCTCATTTTGATCCACGATATGCCCCGCAAATAGTGCCATACTAAAGGCGGGAATAATTTCCATAAGACCAATAATTCCAAGCGATAGCGGGTCTTTAGTAAGTGTATATACCTGCCATTCGATAATAATGAATTGCATAGACCAGCCAAAGACTAAGAAGAAACGCAATAACAAAAAAACATTAAATTCCTTAAATCGAAGTGCTGCGTACGGATCTCTTTTTGCCATATTACGGTTTAATGCCTTTTAATTTCAACTGTAAACTCACACGGCCATTCCATTCGTTTTCATCAATTGCATACACAACTTTAAAGGAGTCATTCTTTTTTATAATCGGCAAATCACTTCCTAAACCAAACCCAATACCTACAAGTTTTGGAGTGCCCGTTTGAGTAAGTGTCACCCGTAAATGAGTTTGATCTTCCCCTACACATTTCCCATAGCCTGTATCTCGTGCCGCAGTGGTCATAAAAACGGGTGCCATATTTTGAGGTCCAAAAGGCGCAAATTGTTTTAAGATTCTATAAAATTTTGGGGTAATCGCATCGAAATTAATTTCTGAATCAATTTTTATTTCAGGTGTTTTAAGATGCGCTGGCAAGGTTGATGAAACCTCAGCTTCAAATGCGGCTTTGAAAGCCGTATAATTTTCTTTTTTAATAGTAAGTCCTGCCGCATACATATGCCCGCCAAATTGTTCGAGCAAATGGCTGCAGTTTTCCAAGGCATTATAAACATCAAAGCCTCTAACAGAACGTGCTGAAGCCGCTAAAAAATCACCACTTTTTGTAAACACCAATGTGGGACGATAATAGGTTTCTATGAGTCGAGAGGCAACTATTCCAATGACCCCTTTGTGCCAGTCTTCTTGATAGACGACCGAGGTGGCATTTTCGGTTTCGTTCGATTCTTCTATTTGTAACAAGGCTTCTTGCGTGATGCGTTTATCCGCTTCGCGGCGGTTGGTATTAAACAATTCTATTTCACCAGCGGCACGTTCTGCCGTTTCAAAATCGGCTTCTTTCATCAGCGCCACTGCATAATTTCCGTGTTTCATACGACCTGCAGCATTGATCCGCGGGGCAATATTAAAAACAACATCTGTAATAGTCAACACCTCTTTTTTCATCTGATTTATCAGCGCTTTAAATCCTGGACGTGGATTGGTGTTAATGACTTGTAAACCAAAATACGCCAACGCTCTATTTTCTCCTACAATAGGCACGATATCGGCGCCGATTGCGGTAGCAACTAAATCTAAATACCCTACCAAGGATTCAACAGTTGTGCCCTCTCTTGATGCTAAAGCCTGAATCAACTTAAAGCCTACGCCACAGCCACAAAGTTCTTTAAAAGGGTAGTCACAATCGGAGCGTTTTGGGTCTAATATCGCAACCGCAGAAGGGAGTTCTTTTCCTGGGCGATGGTGATCACAAATGATAAAGTCAATTCCTTTTTTGGTTGCATAAGCGACTTTATCAATGGCTTTAACACCACAATCTAAGGCAATTATTAAGGAAAAATCATTATCGGATGCGTAGTCAATTCCTTTATAGGAAACGCCATAACCTTCGGCATAGCGATCGGGAATATAGATGGAGATTTGAGTGCTTTTAGTTTCTAAATACGACGCCATTAAAGCAACAGATGAAGTGCCGTCCACATCATAATCTCCAAACACCAGTATCTGTTCGTTATTTTTTAACGCGAGTTCAATTCGTTCGACAGCTTTATCCATATCTTTCATGAGAAAGGGGTCGTGCAAATCGGACCAACTAGGTCTGAAAAAAGTTTTGGCGTCTTCGAAACTCTCAATACCTCTTTGGATCAGTAACTCTGAAATTGCGAGATCAACGCCCAATTGAGTCGCTAACTCCGCTGTTTTCTTGGAATCCGGTTTTGGTTTGAGCGTCCAACGCATTGCTTAAGAATTATGAATATGAATAGCTGTTGTAACGGTAGAAAATTGTCTGAACATTTCCATGACCCCACAATATTTATCTACGGAGAGTGTCACGGCTTTATCAATTTTTTTGGGACTCAAACCGGTGCCATAAAAATGGTAATCTACATGAACTTTGTCATAAAACTTAGGGTGTTCTTCTGTAAGAAAACCTTCTACTTCCATTTTAAGCTCGTAATCCACGACTTTCATTTTTTCTAAAATATCAACGATATCTATTCCTGAACATCCTGCTAAAGACGATAGCATCATTGCTTTTGGGGATAACCCAAATTGCTTAGACTGGCCTTTGACTACCGTGTCCATTAATACGGTTTTTCCGCTAGGATTATCAGATTCGAATTGCATTCCGCCTTTCCAGTGCGTAGTTGTTTTGTGGGACATTGTAAACTGTTTTTGATTCTTGTTCCACCAAAAATACTAAATAATGTCAATAGTTACACTATGATATCTCGCTCACAATTTGAGAACTTAAACACACGTGAAAAATATAAACAAAAATAGCGCTAAGTTGCTTTTGATTTTCCAGCGATTACTATTACAATTTCTCCTTTTGGTGGTCGACTGGTGTAATAGTCTAAAATTGATTTTGCGGTACCTCTTTGGGTTTCTTCAAAAAGTTTTGTGAGTTCTCGCGAAACAGAGACTTGACGGTCTTCGCCAAAATATTCGCAAATATGAGATAAGGTTTTTAGAAGTTTATGAGGGCTTTCATACACAATAATGGTTCGGGGTTCTTCAGCCAATAAAAGGAAGCGGGTTTGACGTCCTTTTTTTATAGGCAAAAATCCTTCAAATACAAATTTATCATTGGGTAATCCGGAGTTGACTAGCGCAGGCACAAAGGCGGTCGCTCCCGGCAAACAGTCTACAGGAATGTCATTTTCCACACAGGCTCTGGTGAGTAAAAACCCAGGGTCAGAAATTGCTGGAGTACCCGCATCACTAATTAAAGCGATAGTGGTTCCTGCTTTTAATTTTTGAACAATCCCTTTAACAGTTTTATGCTCATTATGCATATGATGAGAATGCATTTGAGTGCCAATCTCAAAATGCTTCAAAAGTTTTCCAGAAGTTCTAGTGTCTTCTGCCAAAATCAAATCAACCGACTTCAACACATTAATGGCACGTAAGGTGATGTCTTCTAAGTTTCCTATGGGGGTTGGTACGATATATAACTTCATAGTTCAAAGTTACAATGTTTTTTGAGAAAATTTAACGGCGTTTATCAAATAAAGATTTTATATATTTGAAAGAACATTATTTATTAATCCCCTTAACTATTTTTACATTATGGAAAAGTACCTAACACTTTTAAAAGATTTACTTCTTGAATATTCGCCAAGAGCACTGTATGCTTTAATCCTATTAATCGTTGGCTTGTATGCCATAAAATTTATTATTCGTCTTATTATTAAATTACTTCGAGCGCGAAAAGTTGACGATACGCTGCAAGCCTTTCTTGGAAATTTATTAGGTTGGGGCTTAAAAGGGTTATTGATTGTGGCTGTGATTTCAAAACTTGGCGTAGACACTACTGCCTTAGCCGCCGTTATGGCCGCTGCAGGTTTAGGGCTTGGACTCGCCTTACAAGGGGCTTTGGGTAATTTTGCTGGTGGCGTTTTGATTATTTTATTCAAGCCCTTCAAGGTTGGAGATTTAGTAGATGCTCAAGGCGAAATAGGAACTGTAAAAGATATTGATATTTTTACAACACAAATTTTAACCCCAACCAATAAACGCGTAATTATTCCCAATGGCACTTTAGCAAATAGCAATATCACCAACCTTTCGGCTGAAGGAAAATTAAGAGTTGATTTGACTATTGGGGTTGGTTATGATGAAGATATCAAGAAAACCAAAGACGTGCTCATGAGCGTTTTGACCTCTCATCCAAAGGTTTTACAAGAGCCCTCACCATCAGTTGATGTTTCAGAATTAGCGGATAGCTCCGTTAATTTTTCTGTCAAATCCTGGAGTACTGTAGAAGATTATTGGACTGTTTATTTTGGTGTTACAGAAAACTGCAAATTAGCATTGGATGCTGCCGGTATCGAAATTCCTTACCCACACACCGTAGAAATTAAAAAAACGGTTTAAATTGTTTTACTTTTTAGAAGGTATTGCTATGAAGTCTTTTAAATAGAAGGGCTCAAAATAAGCAACATCTTCAAAATTAGACACTTTAAATTTTTCAAAAGAAAGCGCACACATTTGTTGAGCCGATGGCAATTTGTCTTCAATAAAATGTGCGTTTTTATGTGTGATAAGTGCTTTGGTTTTGGTCACGCCATTTCCAATAAAATATACGTCTGACGATTCCAACAATTCTTGATAGGATTCAGGCGTCAATACCTCTGCTTCTGTTGGTCTGATTTCGGAAAAGTGTTCATCAAACATAGCTGAATACACTTCTTGTCGTCGAGCGTCAAGCATAGCAACAATGGCACCTTTTGGTGCATCTACTTGATGTGCAAGCGCTTCTAGAGTTGGCACTGAAATTAAAGGCACATTCAGGGCATAACACAGGCCTTTGGCAGCCGAAACGCCAATGCGTAACCCAGTGTAAGACCCAGGGCCTTTACTAATCGCAATGGCATCGAGTTGGTCTATGGCTACTTCTGCCGCTTTTAGAACGGCATCGATATAGACATGGAGTCGCTCCGCATGGGAATAGTTTAAGCTATTGTCTTCTTTGAGCCCTACAACGCTGCCGTTTTCTGAAAGGGCAACAGAACAGTTGGTGGTAGATGTTTCAATGTTTAAAATATATGCCATAAATTATGGTGTCAATGGTTTGCCCATATAAAAGTCTAGGACTTTTGTACGAAACACAAAATTATATTTTGAATTAATTAGGTTTGATTTTGCAGTTACCAAACGTCCTCTAACCTGCTCAACTTCAAAAGAAGTTGCCGCTCCAAAGTTAAACTTATTTTGAATGTTTTTAAAAGATTCTTCTAAACTTGTCACAGAAAATTTGGACGCTTGATATTGCTTTAAAGCGGCTTTTGCATCTGCATACGCTTGCGTAATAGTAGTCGTAATGTCTTGTTTAGCTTGCGCTAAATTAAGAATACTTTTTTCTTTGTTTATTTTGGCTTTGTTTACACTGGCTTTAGTTTTAAAACCATTAAAAATTGGAATATTTAAATTGAACCCTAAGTTATACCCCAAGTTACTCTCTAGTTGTGTGTTGAATCCAAATGGCACAATAGATTCAATAACATCACCAGGTGAATTTGGATTCGCTATAAATTGAGATCTAACATCTGGATCTCCTTGATTGTGCTGGTAAGAGGTTCCTAAACCTGCACCAAAACTCAATGACGGTGCATAAGCACTTTGTGCAATTTTCACTCCAAAATCAGAATTCTCAATACCTAGTTCTGCGCTCTTAATTTCTGCACGATTGTCTAAAGCATAGGATAAGATTTCACCAGATGAATTGTATACCATTGAGGCGGAATTCAAATTAATTTGAACGTCTTCAATATCAAAATCGTTAGGGGGTATTTGTAGGTTTTGACTTAAACTAAGGAGAGATAGGTCTAAGCTGTTTTCTGCATTTACAATACTTTCTCTATTGGATGCTAAGGTTGCTTCTGCATCTAAGAGATCGGACGTTGGTTTAATTCCAGCATCTACTTGAGATTTAATCTGATCGAGTTGATTCTGACTGATGGTTAATTGCTCATTGGCTATTTTAAGATTTTCTTTATTAAATAATATATTTAGAAACCCATTAACAATAGTCATTGAAATATTGTCTTGTAGTACCGAAAACTGTAGCTGACTCGACTCCACGCCTAGTTTTGCTTGTTTATATATATTTAAATTTTGAAACCCATTAAAAATTGTAACGCCGGTATTTAAACCAAAGCTATTTCCTCTAGTGTCGCTTTTAATCCGAGACCCATCTTGTCCTATAAAAGATCCAAAATTATAATTTTGTGAGGCTGAAGCTCTCAAGGTTGGTAAAAAGTTACCTTTCGCATTTACTAAGTCCTCCTTAGCCAAGTCAATGTCTAG
>ENA-OQVM01003678-OQVM01003678.1-marine-metagenome-genome-assembly--contig:-NODE-3678-length-16390-cov-2.993931_pt1 | contig 16390 bp, 17 predicted proteins | sample MGYA00237776_ERZ505498 | MGnify/ENA primary metagenome ERZ505498 (study PRJEB26159, sample SAMN06265151) | marine metagenome | isolation source: Helgoland LTER site | place: Germany:Helgoland, sampling... | reverse complement strand
ACTTTTCGATCAGATAATCTACAGGCGAAGACTCAAGTGTTAAAATTTCTGTTTCCTTTAAGAATTTTTCTATCACAATACCAACTTTTTCCAGAAATTAGAGCTATTCTTAGTTTACCATAAATATGTTTATCATCTAACATAATTGCAGCATAGTTAAGTTTTCTTAGTCTTTTATAATTTATAAAATTATTTACAACTTCATAGTCTTTTTCAAGCGATCCACCTTTCTTTTTAAGTGTTTTAGCTAGAACACTACCAACTGGTCTTGTATGACACATAGTTACGCAATCTAATACTGCACATTTATATATTCCGCTACTTTTTAGTCTGCCCCATATCATATCCAAGCCGAATCCACTTGGGCTTTCTAAAAATAAATCTGAAATTTCTGCAATAACATCTTTGTGAAGACATGGAGCCATGACTTCAATGAAAGCAGTATATCTTAACTTCATATTTTTAACACATACTAATTCTAAAAAACTAAAGTAACTATCTGGAGTAAGTGCCGGCTGACATACACGCAAGTCATATTTTTTTGCCATTTCAAACATTTTATTTGTTGAGCTACCATCAATTAATATGTCGTCATCAGGAAACCATATGTAGTCATATTGGCCTAATGAGTTTTGTGAAATAACACGGTTTATATTATCCCATTTCCCACCGTCTGTTTGTAGGATCTTCTCAATTCCTTCAGAAGGTGTGAAAGAATTGAATGCGTCTTCATCATAAAAGCTAATAATAGTGTCAAATAATCTTTTTTCATATGGTTGATTTAGCCAATTATTATGCAAAGAATTTTTTCCAGATCGAACTACAACTAAGTTTCTTTTTTTAGACATATGTATTTTCCCATTGGCTTGGGACTTTAAAGTTGGATAAATCTTGAAGATTAGTGTCCCTATTTGATATAATTTTTTCTCCTATTGGCCACTCAAAGTTAAAGCTATTCCAATGAATTCCTACATCACTTTTTGGGTTGTATTCAGACCCGACCAAGTAGAGTAAGTTGCTGTTTTGTTCAAATGAAAAAAACCCATGAGCTATTCCTTTGGGGATTATCATCATATTCGTGCCATCAGGTGATAATATTTCATAAGTACTTTTGCCGAAATTTTTACCTTTTCTTAAATCCAATAAAACATCTTGTATACGACCACTAAGGCAAATTACAATTTTTTCATGATCATCTGGAGGTAGATGAAAATGCATTCCCCTCAAAACGTTCTTTGATGAGCTAGTTAAATAAATTTCTTTTGGTTTAAAGCTAGGTAAAAATGTTTTAAATACTTCAGATTGAAATAGTTTTTGAAATGTCCCTCTATCATCTTTGAAACTTGTAAGTTTTGCACTAAAACAACCGTCTATTTTCAAAGAATTTGTTTCAATATGCATAGTTTTTACCAAAATAATTAAGTAACCCATCATTCAAACTAATTCTGGGATACCAGTTTTCAAGGTTTGGTGCAGCTTGCCATATACCTCTTAATCCTGACCTGGTTTCACTCGAATCTTCAAATGATACTTTCAGTTTTATTCCAAGTTCTGTATTTATTTTTTTTGTTAGTGCGCCCAAAGTTATAGTTTCTGTGGCCAAAAGAAAAATAGTTCTTGATGTGTGATTTTTAATTTTGTAATTATCTATTACTGCTTCACAAATACCTTCAATTACATCAGTTATATACAACAAATTTAATTTTTGGGCAGCAATTTTTAGATTTGCAGTTTCACCAGTTTTTACAGATTCTTTTAATAGAGGCATTAATTTTACACGGGGATCTGAGCCGCCAAATGTATCATTCAGTTTTAAATTTGTTACGCATATTGGATGATGCTCAGCATACCAGCTAAGCATTTTTGCATTTGCTGCCTTTAGGTGGGCATAAAGGTTGATTGGTTGTATTATTCCTGTTTCTGTATATTCCCAACTGCTACCAACGTTAATAATATTTTTATGTTGCGTTTTTATCAATGCTTCAAAGATTTTTAATGGATAGTCTAAATTAGCATCTATTAATTTAGACAGATCTTTTGTGGAATGATTATTTATGAAATATCCGGCTAAATTAATAATTACCAAATTATCAAGTACTTCTAACTGTGAAGCAAGTTCTAGAGGTGTATTCCATTTAGTTGCAATTCTTCTGCCTAATTGATTTGATGTTTCTGCACCTGCCCTTGGAATTAAGAAAACTTCATGACCTGCTTTTTCTAAGTAATGAACAAGGTGTTGACCAATATAACCACTATATCCAGTTATCCCAATTGTTTTTCCAATTAGAGCTTTAGGTATTATGGGCGTAATTTTCGACATAATTGTTTATCTGCTTTAATGTAAGTTGTTTCATGGCATGTTTAGATTTAGTGTTGAGATTTTTACAATACCAATCAGCTGTGAGTGATAGAGTATTATTTAAATCTAAAACTGGCTTCCATCCTAAAAGGCGATTTGTTTCTAGGCAATCTAGATCTAAAGTTTTTGCTTCTTTCCAACATTGTTGTTCTTTAGATAATAAAACTTGAGCATTTCCACTCCAAAAGTTAGCAAATTTTTTCGCTATATTTCCAACAGTTTCATGATTTCTGTCTGAAGGGCCAAAATTCCAAGGTCCTGAGAATTTGTGACTTGCATGCATAGCTTGAATTAAAATCATATATCCATAAAGAGGCTCAATCACATGCTGCCAAGGTCTCGTGGCTATAGGATTTCTCAGTTTTAAAGGTAAGTTTTCTGAAAATGCTCGAGCGGCATCAGGAAGTAAGCGATTTTTCGACCAATCTCCACCTCCAACTACATTGCCTGCTCGAGCAGATGCTAAAACTGGTGAGTCTTTTTTGTTGAAGTAAGATTTCAAATAAGACCCAACAATTATTTCTGTACCTGCTTTTGATGCTGAATATGGATCATCTCCACCTAATGGGTCAGAAATTTTAAAGGATGTACCTGTATCAAAATTTTGGTAACATTTATCAGATGAAACTATTAATATAGAATTAATACCTGATATATGGCGGCAAATTTCCAAAAGATTTACAACACCCATTATATTAGTTTCAAATGTTCCAATTGGATCTTCATAACCTTCAGACACGATTGGTTGAGCAGCAAGATGTAAAATGATTTCTGGTTTTGCTTTTCTTAATGCTTTTTCTAAAGAGCTATAATTGCAAATATTTCCAATATTATGTGTTATTAATTTTTCTAAGCCTAGGATATTGAAAATTGAAGGGTTTGTATTGGGCTCTAATGAATAACCAGTTATATTAGCTCCCATACTTAAAAGCCAAAATGTTAACCAAGAACCCTTGAAGCCAGTGTGACCAGTTATGAAAACACGCTTACCTCGCCAAAATTTTGTTGATATGGTTCGCTTATTGATCAGCATTTGGTTCGCCACGGAGGTTTGCCATTTTCCCATATTTCTTCCAAAAGGCGTTTATCGCGAAGAGTGTCCATTGGTTGCCAAAATCCATCGTGATTCCAAGCTATGAGTTCTTTGGTATGTGCAAGCTTTTGCATTGGCTCGTGCTCCCATATTGAGCTATCTCCATTTATAACAGAATCTATATTAGAGTTTAAAACGAAATACCCGCCGTTAATACGATATTGATCAGATGCAATTTTTTCTCTGAAACCTGTTACTTCGTTACTTTCATTTATATCTAATATTCCAAATCTGCCTGGTGGAGTAACGGCGGTAACTGTAGCCATTTTCCCATGTTTATTATGAAAATCTATTGAAGCAGTAATATCCACATCACTTAGGCCATCGCCATAAGTTAAGCAAAAATTTTCTTTAGGAGAAATGTGCTGAAGTGCGCGTTTAATTCTACCACCAGTCATTGTATAAATGCCAGTATCGATTAATGTTATTCGCCAATTTTCAGCGCGTTGTTTGTGCACTTCTATTTTTTGTGTACTCAAATCAACTGTAAAATCAGATAATGTTTGAGAATAATCAAGGAAAAATTTTTTGATATATTCTGATTTATAACCTAGGCAAATGATAAAATCATCTATGCCATGCGAAGAATAATGTTTCATAATATGCCACAGTATAGGCCGCCCACCAATTTCAACCATTGGTTTTGGGCGAATTTCGGTTTCTTCTGCAAGGCGAGTTCCAAAACCACCTGCAAGTATTACTGCTTTCATCTTAATTCTCTTTTTAAAACATTTGATAATATTTTTACCATGTAATCTAACATTTCATCATTTATTCCAGGCCACAACCCAATCCAAAAACTGTCTTGCATTACTTTATCAGTGTTTTCCAGGCTACCAAATGTACGGGTTTCTTGCCCCATAAAAGCAGGTTGGCGCAATAAGTTGCCACCAAAAAGTAACCGTGTACCTACTTTATTATTTTCTAAACTTTTTACTACTTCAGTTCTACTAAAGCCAGCATTGTCACGTAAGGTTAAAAGATATCCAAACCAGGAAGGCTTTGAGTTTGGTGTTGCTTCTGGTAGATGTAAAAATTCATCTAGTCCAGCAGCTTTAATGCGATTTGTTAATCCATCGAAATTTTCATTTCGACGTTTGATAAAATAATTTAGCTTTTTTAGAACTTAGCAATTGGCTATCAATATCATTAAGTACCTTTTTAACGTTTCGCTTTTTTGCAGGGAACATTCCACCACCACCAGGCGTTTGAAAACTAGCTATATCTCCAAATTTAAGTGGATAGGAGGTCTTTGCTGGTATTCTTTTATTGTTAACTAAGTCAATACCCTTTGAACCATTACCACCACCCATAATTCCCCTTGGTGGGTAAAGAACTCTTTCATGCCTAATAGTCATCATGATAGTTTTATGAGAAGTTGACTCAAAAGATATTTTTTGAGCTGGTCCCCCTACATATTGTCCAATTCCTTGTGTGTCTTTTACAAATGATTTTTCATGAACAATTAAAGGAGCTTGATTTTCAAACTGTTCGATTGATTGATTAGAAACATTACTTGGAAAGCTTAAACATCCAGGACCATCACTTTTACTTCTTGCTCCATGACCACCATTCATAAAAAACATTTTAACAAAAGGCCTGTCATTAATTTCTTTCCTACCCTTAAAATAAATATTCCATAAAGGTGATCCAGATTCAGCTATTATACTATTGGGAATTACCTTTGATAAAGCTCCATAAATTGATGGAGGTATATAATGACCTGTAAGATGTCTTCCCCAAACTGGTGCAGGTCGTCTAGGATTTACTATTGTACCCTCGGGAGCAATAATTTTTACTGGTCGAAATGAGCCATCATTATTAGGTGCCGTGGGGTCTATAGCACATTTCAAAGCATAACAAGCATATGCATATGTATAATTAAACACACTATTAATTGGTCTATTGATTTGACTTGATGTTCCAGTAAAATCAACTGTTATTTGATCTTTTTTTATAGCAATAGAACATTTAATTCTTAGTGGATGATCAAATCCATCAACTAACATTTCATCCTCATATTTTCCATCTGGAATATCAGTAATTTTCTTTCTCATACTATCTTCAGATCTAGTTAAAATATTATGTATTATGTCATCTAGATTATTTAATTTCTCTTCCTTTAGTAAATTTAATAACTTTGTAGTAGCAACCTTATAAGCAGAAAATTGAGCTCGTATGTCTCCTAAAGTTTCGTCGGGTTCACGAAGGTTCTGCTCTAAAAAAGAAATAATAGTTTTGTTTTCAATGCCTTTTTCAACAATCTTACAGACAGGAATACATAAACCTTCTTCGTAACTGTCTTGTGCATTAGGAGATGGTGCTCCACCAATATCAACTGTATGTGCTGTACTCCCAGCAAAGGCTATTAATTTATTTTTTTTAAAAATTGGATATATCATTGTTATATCATTTAAATGACCTGTACCTAGCCAAGAATCATTTGAAATAACAACGTCACCTTGGTTAAAATGTTCTAGAGGAATTATCTTTAAAATTTCTTGAAGTGTATGTGGCAAAGTTCCTATAAAGGATGGGATGCTTTTTTTAGTTTGAATGAACTGTCTACCTTTAGTATCAAGCAGACTGAATGCCATATCATAATTTTCTCTGACAACAGCAGAAAATGAGGATCTAATAAAGCTCTCTGCTACTTCGTCTATCATTCCATTGAGTCTTTTCCAGATAATACCAAGTTTTATAGGATCAATTTTTGACATATTTAATTTCCTATTTTTTATAAGTTGGAGAAATCCAACTTTTAAAAATTTGATTATTTCCTCTTACTATTTCAGTAAACTCACTTTGTAATGTTTTAGTTGTCTTACCTGGTGTTCCGTCACCTGCTAACATTTTATCAACACTTAAAATAGGCATTATTTCTTGACCCGTACCACAGTAAAAAATTTCGTCTGCAATATAGAGTTCAGTTCTATCTACATCTCTAGTTTGAACTTTTATTTTGAGTGTATCTGCAATTTCTATGATACTATCTCTAGTTATACTCTCTAATATTCCACTTGTTATGGTAGGTGTAATAAGATTTCCATTTCTGATTAGAAAAATACATCCACCAGGTCCCTCACTTACTTTTCCATTTGGACCTAGCATAATGCCTCCATCATAACCACTTTCCTTGGCTTGAATACTTGCTAGCCTACTATTAAGATAATTTGCAGAAGCCTTAATTCGAGGTGGACTAGCATTATCATCTAATCGTTGCCATGAACTTATAGTAAAATTTTTTCCTTCCGTAAAAGCAATAGCTCTTGGTCTTGGGTAACTAACAATTGAAGTACTAACTGGTGATCTCACAGCCATTTCACCCCATTCATCTATATAACCTTGTAACCTGATATAGATATCTTCTTGGTAATTATTAGCTTGTATATTTTGTAGAATATCTGCTTTAATAGATGATAAGTTTGGATAGTCTATAAATTTCAAAAGCTTCATAGAATTAATAAATCTTTTAAGATGTTCATCCAATCTAAATATGTATAACTGTTTATGTTCTTTATTCCAATAAGCCCTAATTCCTTCAAATACTAATGCAGCATATGACAATCCTGGTGCAGTTATCGAAACTTTAGCATCCTTTAATGGCATTAAATTTCCATTAATAGTTACTACCTTTATTTTGTCTTTTGGATTGCTTGAATTAGATTTCATCAAAAATTCCTGTAATTATTTATGATTAATTTTTTCTAGATTTTGAAGTTTTCTTCTCTTCACTACAATAAATGAGGCAACCATCATTATAAGAAGTAATGTTAGAAAGGCTGGACGTGTAAAAATAAACCCAATATTTAAATCATGTGAAGAACCAAGAAGAATAGTGATTCTCAAGTTTTCTTCAAATATAGGAATAAGTATAAAACCAATTAACATTGGTACTGTTGGGATATCACATTTCATCATCAAGTATCCCAATATACCAAAGCAAAATACTAATTGAATATCAAATAATGAGCCTCTCAATGCATATGCCCCAGCTGAAGCAATAACCAAAACTGCTGGAAACAACAATCTTTTAGGTACCGTGACAACATGTTTACACATTTTAATAAGGCCGTGTCCTAAAACTAAATTTAACAAATTAGCTACAATCAAGGCTGCAAAAATAGCATATATTTCAACAGGGTTATCTTGAAAAACTACAGGACCAAGAGTAATGCCTTGTATTAAAAAAGCTCCCATTATTAATGCTGCTGCAATATCACCTGGTATACCAAAAGCTAATAATGGTATCATATTCGAGCCAGAAACAGCATTATTTGCAGCTTCAGAAGCCGCCACACCTTCCAACGAACCTTTACCAAACTTTTCAGGAAATTTTGAACTTCTTTTTGCCTCACCGTATGCTAAGAAAGCAGCTATTGTTGATCCTAAGCCTGGCATAGCTCCTATCAAAGTTCCTAAACCAGAAGATTTTACAATAGTTGGTAAAGTAGATTTAAACTCTGTCCATGTGACTATGTTATCTATCTTCCTTTTAGAAAAACTTAATGTACTAGAAGCCAATTTTTTAATTGGTTGTTCCATTTGTCTTAATGCTTCTGAAACAGCTAAAGTTCCTATTAACATTGGAATTAACCCAATACCTTCTTCTAATTCTAAATAATCAAATGTTAACCTTGGTGTTGCTGTTATTGGATCGAGACCTATCATTCCTATTATCATTCCTAAGAATACAGATAATAATCCTTTCCAAACAGAATTTCCAGTTAAAGAACTAATGCAAATAAGAGAGAACCCCGTTAATAAAGTATATTCAGGTGGTCCAAAATTCAAAGCTATACTTGCTAAAAATCCAGCGGCAAATATTAACATTATATCACTGAAGGTGTCTCCAAAGACAGATGAGTATAAAGCCATTTTCATAGCTTTCATACCTTTACCTTGTTGCGCTAATGGGTAACCATCAAGGACAGTAGCAGCTGCAGCTGGTGTACCTGGAGTTTTTATTAAAATAGCTGTGATAGAACTTCCAAACAATGATCCTTTAAACATTCCGAGTAGCATTGGTATACCAATCCATGGATCTAGATAGAATGTATAAGGAACTAATAAAGCCACTGCCATTGAAGCTGTCAAACCTGGAATTGCACCTAATATTTGGCCTGCTATCAATCCAATTAAAATTGCAATTAATGCTTCTGGTGTCGTGGCTAATTGAATGCCTGCAAAAATATTCTCCATCAATTAACCAAAACACTTTCAAAAATCTGTTCTAAGATTTTACCTTCTGGTAGGAAAATACTAAATCCGATCTTAAAACCAAAATAAACAAACAAAATTAATAAAGTCGGAAACAAACATAAAATAAAAAATCTTTTTTCTCCAAGTAAGAAACTCAGAATAATAACAAATATAAAGCTTCCCAAATAAAAACCCAAATTTTCAATGAAAATAAAAGAATATAATAAGCAAACTAAAATTATTTTGAACGATCTTTTAAAAACCTCTCTTGAGAAAAAAAGAGTATCATTTTTAATGTCATCATTTTTTATTAAAATAACACCAGTTATATATTGAAATAGCAGAGTAAAAAAAGTCAAGAAACCTACAAGGTAAGCAGAAAAACTTGGAGGTAATCCATCTTTAATCCCAAAATTTTCGGGATCTTCAATGCTATTAGGTATAATCCAAAAAATAAAAAATAAAGTTAAGATTAACAAACCTAAAATTAAAAATTTTTCATGATTGATTTTATTAATATTCATAATTGCTCTTGAATAGAAAAGTTTACAGAGCCATTTCACATGACTCTGTAAATAATAAATTATTTTAGAACTTAACTCCGGCTAACACCTTACCTGCTGCAGTATAATCCGCACGAACAGACTTTGTGAAATCTGCAGAATTAGCATACTTTGGAGTAGCTTTAAGCTTTTTTAATAAACCAATAAACTTTGATGATTTCATTATTTTACCGAGTGCATCATCCCATTTATTAATTACATCCTGAGAAAGTCCATTTGGACCAGCGAGACCAAAAAATATTGCTGGAGAAAGGGGGTAACCAAGTTCAGCAAGAGTTTTTGCATTAGGCGCCGATGGGTTTCTGTCTGGTGTAGATTCAGCAATTATTTTTATAGTACCTGCAGCTAAAGGGGCCGCAAAGTCTGAAATAACAGCCATATCTATTGTCTTTCCTAAGAGTGCCGCTAAAGCCTTTGCTCCACCTTTAAATGGAACATATGTGGTTGATGCACCTTCTTTTTTAAATGCAGCAAGCATAGCCATATGGGGACCACCTTTTTGTCCAGCAGTTGACCATCTTAGTTTGCCTGGATTTGCTTTTGCAAAAGACATCATTTCTTCAAAAGATTTCCACTTACTACCACTTCTCAAAATAACTGGCATTGGACTGGAAACAAATTGACCTAAATATGTTAAATCATCCATAGGTTTATATGGCATTTTCATAAAGTGAGGCCTTATGGTAATAGGACTAGTTGAAATAAAGCCAATAGTATAACCATCAGGTTTAGATTTTGCGACGGCTCCTATTCCTATAGTTCCTCCACCACCAGTCTTGTTTTCAACTAATACTTTTACACCTAAGATGTCAGTTGCCAAGTCTGCTATAAATCTTGAAGTGGTATCTCCACCACCGCCGGCTCCATATGGAACTATTAATTTAATTGGTTTCGATGGATACTTATCTGCAAATGCATTAGATATTATTAAAAGAGTAATTGAAATGGTTATCAACACCCCTTTTAAAATTGACTTTAAAAACATCTATTTCCTCCCTAATAAAATTTAACTTAAAAAATAATAATTATTGTTAACTATAAAAAAATATATCATGATTACAAATGCTAATTTATAATGAATGCATGACAAATAATCATAGGCTGTCAAAATGATTAATATAAAGAAATTAATTGCATTTAGAGCTGTGTTAGAATCCAGTTCAATTACAGGAGCCGCAGACAAGATAGGTTTAACTCAATCTGGTGTTAGTCGATTAATAACAAGCCTTGAACAGGAATTAGATTTTCCTCTATTTAATAGAATTAAAGGACGTGTTCAAATCACAAGTAGAGGAGAAAATTTTTATAAAGAAATAGAGCCTCTTTTGTCTGGAATCGATCAAATCCCGACATTAGCAAGGCAAGTAAAACAATATCAATACTCACGATTAAGAATTATTACATTAAATTCGTTGGCCCACAGCTTAATTCCTATTGCCCTCAATAAATTTTGTAAAAAGCATCCGCACGCTAATGTGTCAATTACAATAAAAAGTAGAAACGAACTTATACACTGGGAAGGAGGTGAACATTTTGATGTAGCCTTAGTCTCATTACCCTTTGAACAAAGAGTTTTTAAAAAAAAGGCATTCGTCTCTTTTTCTGCAGTTGTAGCTATTTCTAAAAATGATCCCTTACACATGAAAAAAACTATATCTATTGAAGATCTCAAAAACAAAAATCTTATTAGCTTAGACCCAACTGGAATATTTCAAACTTCTTTAAAGAAAAAATTTGAAGAACATAATATTGAACCAATTGTAAAAATACAAACAACTTCAATGCTCCAATCAGCTCAATTGGTAGCCAACGACATTGGCATTGCTATAATCGATCCATTCATAGGACATGTAATTTCTAACAATGATATTTTAATTAAGCCATTAGAGCCATCTATTAACTTTAATTATGCTTACATATGGCCTGAAGGAAAGGAATTATCTGCCCTTGCAAAAGAATTTATTTCAGAAATATCAAATATTTCTAAAAAAATTTCTAAGTAAACTTATGTATATTCATCTAAAAACTTAGTGACTTCTTCTTTAAACAAGTTCCAACCATGTTCTGTTTCAAGTAATACATGATTTTTACTATTAATAGGAATAAATTTACTATTTTTTATTTTTGCAGCCATAAATTTGCTTTCAGAAATTGGAACCCTAGCATCGTCAGTACAATGAAAAATAATTGTTGGGATGTCTAATTTGGAAAGAATATCACTAACATTAATTTGATCATTAACTCTTGAAATTTTTGCTGCATTCTTTGCAGATGTGGCAATTTTCATAATGTTATTAAAGGAATCCATTTGTTCCTTAGTGCCTTCTGGTATCATTGATGTAGTGAAGAACTGACGAAATGCTGGGTTTTCGTCTTCCCACCCACTCAATATCATTGTCTGCTCCATCTTACTTTTTTCTTCATAAGAAGGATCTCCTCTTTGACCTTTACCTCTGGCAAAACCACCTATCAAGATTAAATGAGAAACTTTGTTTGGGTTTCTAATTGCATATGCTATAGAAACGGCACAACCTTGTGAGACACCTAATATTGGAAATTTATCTATTTTTGTCTCATTGACAACAGCTTCCATATCTTCAACGAAACTATTAAAAGTAATTTCTAAAGGGTCTAAATCCGAAGATCCATTTCCTCTTTGATCGAACCTTACTAAAGTACGATCTTTTGCTAAAAATCTATAAAGATGCATCCAAATTGGGCTTCTCCAATCATGCTCAAGACTACTCATGAAATTGGGGGCTTTTAATAGAGGAGGACCATTTCCTACTTTAGCATAACCTATAATAGTATTATCTTTTGAGCTACAATATCTGATCTCTTGGTTTGCCTCAGTTAATAATTCATTTTCTTTGCTTTGATTATATTGTTCATTATTGATTTTAATCTTATATACATCAACTTTTTGAGAAATGTTTTTTAACTGCTGTTCTCCTAAATGTCTTATATCAAAAGATTGTAAATTTTTAATATTTTGAAAAATATCTTTAGTTATACAGACATCTCCAGCATCTGCTATAGATTCTAATCGGCTTGCAATATTAACAGAATTCCCAAAGATATCACCATCATCAAGAACTACTTCACCAACATTTATTCCTATTCTAAACCAAATTCTTTTATCATTTAACTGCGTCTTCTCTCTCAAATTAATTGTTTTTTGAATATTTGTGGTACTTTCCACTGCATCTAATGAACTTACAAATGTTGCTAAAAACCCGTCACCAGTAGTCTTAATTATTTTACCATGAAATTTTTCAATTTGTGGTTTAATTATTTCATTAAAGTATTCTTTTTGCCGAGATAAAACACTTATTTCATCATTTTCAACTAATCTGGAGAAACCGACCATATCCGCTGCTACTATAGCTAATAACTTTCTTTCCATGTATTACCCATGTCATTTCTAAGAATTAAATTTTATTTTTAATAAATAAAAGTATAGTGAGTTTTGTTAATAATGAAATTTATTTTAAAGGACTAGGATACCATGTCTAAAGATTTAGCTTTAAATGCAGGAGAACTTTTAGAAGATATAAGAAAAAAATCTCCTTTAATATGGAATTTTTCCAATTTCGTTTCTATGGATATTGCTGCAAACGCTCTTTTAGCTATAGGAGCTTCTCCAGCAATGGCTCATGCAAAAGAAGAAGCAAATGATTTCAGTCAAATTTGTAAAGCTATCAGTGGAGCTTTGACAATTAATATAGGTACATTTGATCCATATTGGCAAGAATGTGCACAAGAGGCTGCTAAGCAAGCAAGTCAAAATGAAGTTCCTTGGGTTTTAGACCCTGTTGGAGCAGGAGCAAGTAAATTTAGAAATAAAAATGTAGAAGAATTAATGAAGTTTAAACCTACTATACTTAGAGGCAATGGTTCTGAAATTATGGCTGTAGCAGGTATAGCAGGTGGTGGCAAAGGAGTAGACTCTACTTCATCTTCAAACGAGGCTCTAGACGCAGCAAAATCAATTGCAACTATGAATAATATTATAGTTGCGGTTACAGGTGAGACAGATTACGTGACTGACGGCAAGCAAACGTATTCTATTTCTGGTGGACACGAGATGATGACAAAAGTTACTGCAACTGGCTGTGCTTTAACTTGTTTAATAGGCGCTGCCATTGCAGTAGGAAAAGATAAACTTCTATCTACAGCATCTATAATTGCAATTTATGGGTTGGCTGGAGAAATGGCTAGTAAAACATCAGCCGGCCCAGGAAGTTTGAGAGTAAATTTACTTGATAATTTAAGCAACCTAACTTCGAAGCAAGTTTTGGAAAACGTTATCATTCAAAATGTCTAATTATCACTCTTACTTTATAGCAGGACCTGAAAACATTTCTCCGTCCCACATGATGGATAATGAAAATAAAGAACAAGCGTTAGTTAGAATAGTAAAAACTCTTGCCTTGAATGGTTTAAATGTTTTTCAATTAAGAGCCAAAAATTTACTAGATAACGAAATTATGAAACTTCTTAATGATTTGAAATCATCCATGAAAGATACTAATACAAAACTTTGTATCAACGATAATGTTCATGTGGCTTCTCAGACAAAAGACATAATTGACATAGTACATCTTGGTCAATCGGATATGCACCCGGACATTGCAAGAGACTTAATTGGAAATAACGTTGAAATAGGCCTGTCTATAACCAATGAAAGGCAATTAGAGTCTATACCAAAATGTGTCAAATATATTGGAGTTGGACCAATTTATAATACTAATTCTAAAAGTGATGCATCGAACCCAATAGGAGAAAAACGATTAAAAGATATAATTATAAAAACTAATCTTCCTGTAGTAGCAATTGGAGGTATAGCTTTAGACAATATTGAAAATCTATTTGCGCTTGGCGTATCAGGTGTAGCAGTCATTTCTAATATTCTAAATGAAAATGACCCTTTAGAAAATTTTCTTTTATTAAAAAAACAAATATATAAGGATTAGAATTTTGAATATTATTATAACAGGAGGTACCAGTGGTCTTGGATATAGAACAGCTTTTATTTTAGCAAAAGAAAATAAAAATAAAATTATTTTAATTGGAAAAAACAAAGCTAAAGGTCATCAAGCCATCAAAAGTTTAACTAATGAGACTAACAATAAAAATATTAGTTTTTTACAAGCCGACCTGTCTTCTATATCAGAAACATCTTCATTAAAAGAAAAATTAGCTGATAAAAAAATTGATGTTTTAATAAATAATGCTGGAGCATTATTTTATTCAAGATTAGAAAGTGTAGATGGTATTGAAAAAACATTTGCACTAAACCATTTGTCATATTTTATTCTTTCTAATTTATTAGTTAAAAATAAAATAATTAAAAATGGTGCACGAATAATTAACGTGGCAAGTGGCGCACATAGAGGCGTGGATATAAATTTTGATGACATAGAAATGGTAAATAATTATAATGGTTGGATTAGTTATAAAAAATCTAAATTGTGTAATATCCTTTTTACAAAAAAATTGAGTAAGTTAGTTTCCAAAAATAATATTACTGTAAATTGTCTTCATCCAGGATTTGTAAAAACTAGTTTTGGAAAAAACAATACAGGTGTAATTGGCTTAATAATAAAATTTCTGATGACCTTATTTGCTATTAAAGTTGAAGAAGGCGCAGAAACAATTATTTATCTTGCAACAAGTGATAATGTTAAAAATATCTCAGGAGAATATTTTTATCAAAGCAAAATTAATAAACCATCAAATTTTGCAGAAAATAATAAATCTGCAGATGACTTATGGGACTTGAGTCTTAAAATACTTAAAAACAATAATTTGACACTTTAAGAAAAATACTTCACATGTTAATTTATGAACAAATATAATAGCTCATTAATAACTCCTGTTCTCTTAGCAGGCTCAATAATTATAATTATCACTTTTGGAATTAGAGGAAGCTTTGGTGTTTTCCAAATTCCAATAGAAAATGAATTCCAATGGCTAAGAGTAGAATTTTCCTTAGCAATCGCAATCCAAAACCTTGGTTGGGGCATTGGGGCCCCTATTTTTGGAGCCCTAGGAGAAAAGTTTGGTGATAGAAAATTAATAATTGCTGGAGCATTTTGTTACGTTATTGGATTAGTTTTATCGACTTTTGCTCAAAACCCATTAACTCATCAATTTTTAGAATTCATTATAGGTTTTGGTATTGCTGGAACGGGTATGGGAATGATCCTGGCAGTTGTAGGCAGAGCTTCAAGTGAAAAAAACAGATCAATGGCTCTAGGTATAGTTACAGCAGCCGGTTCAGTCGGACAAATGATAGGCGCTCCAATTGCTCAAGCTCTATTGAATTCATATAATTGGCAACAAGTATTTATTATGTTTGCCTTAAGCATAATTATAGTAATGCTTGCTGTTCCTTTCTTAAAAAACAACCCCGTTGCTACAAAAAAAGAAATAGAAATTAGTTTAATGAAAGTTTTAGGAAACGCTTTTAAAGACCCTAATTTTTCTATGATTTTTTTAGGTTTCTTTGCATGCGGTTATCAACTAGCATTTGTATCAGCCCACTTCCCTGCAATGATCACTGAAATGTGCAGTGCGATAAGCCCAACTAGTATCTTACATTACTTAAGTGTATCAAGCACTTCAAGTTTAGGTGCATTTGCAATAGCGTTGATTGGCTTTACTAATATATTTGGAACAATTTATGCGGGTTGGTTAGGTCAAAGATTTCAGAAAAAATACTTATTAGCAGGAGTTTATGCCCTGAGGACTTTAATTGGATTATTATTTATTATTTTTCCCATTACTCCCTTATCAGTAGTATTGTTTTCAATTTTTATGGGATCTCTATGGCTAGCAACTGTTCCGCTAACTAGTGGTTTAATTGCTCACATATATGGTTTACGTTATATGGGTACTTTATATGGCTTGGTTTTTCTTTCACATCAATTAGGAAGCTTTCTAGGTGTCTGGATGGGTGGCAGGCTTTACGACGCTACAGGTGATTACACTCTTGTATGGTGGATTGGCATAGGTGTGTCTGCATTTTCAACACTTATTCATCTTCCCATAAAGGAAAAAAGACTTCAGACTATATAATGCCTTTCACTTCAACCTATTCATGCCCAAATCCGGCCATATTGTTTCCTAATTAGACGTAATTATATTACAATTATGTTAAATCGTTCT